>OBJG01000068.1_pt1 | contig 137886 bp, 127 predicted proteins | sample 1517941 | NCBI WGS metagenome assembly OBJG01 (sample SAMN04571712, study PRJEB22368) | human gut metagenome | biome: human gut; material: stool | host: Homo sapiens | place: Luxembourg | collected 2012-09-21
GCTCCTGTGCAATGAGCTCTTTGGGTAAATCGTACCAAAAATCTTTTTTTAACATGCTTCGCATTTGCCTTTCCGATGATTGACACGAAGGTCGTATCAATGTTATCATAAAATCTGTATAAGCGGTATCTATTATATTGCATAGGCGTCCGGTTTGCAAGCCTGCGCTCTATGTGAATTTCGTTTTTTTGAAAGGAAAGGTGCTGGAAATGGAAAAACAGTATAAAGTTGGCGTTGTCGGTGCGACTGGCATGGTCGGTCAGCGCTTCATCACACTGCTGGAGAATCACCCCTGGTTCAAACTGACCACCCTGGCCGCATCCGGCCGCAGTGCAGGCAAGACCTATGAGGAGGCTGTCGGTTCCCGCTGGGCCATGACCACCCCGATGCCCGAAAGCGTGAAGAAGATGGTCGTGCTGGACGCTTCCAAGGTGGAAGAGGTCGCTTCGCAGGTGGACTTCATCTTCTGCGCCGTCAATATGCCCAAGGCCGAGATCAAGGCGCTTGAGGAGGCTTATGCCAAGGCAGAGTGCCCGGTCGTCTCCAACAACAGCGCCAACCGCGGCACCCCGGATGTCCCGATGGTGGTGCCGGAGATCAACGCCGACCACATTGAGATCATCCCGGCACAGCGCAAGCGTCTGGGCACCAAGCGCGGCTTCATCGCCGTCAAGTCCAACTGCAGCCTGCAGAGCTATGTACCGGCCCTGCATCCCCTGATGAAGGATTTCGGCGTCAGCAAGGCGCTGGTCTGCACCTACCAGGCCATCTCCGGTGCGGGCAAGACCTTTGACCGGATGCCGGAGATCGTGGACAACGTCATCCCCTACATCGGCGGCGAGGAAGAGAAGAGCGAGCAGGAGCCGCTGAAGCTGTGGGGCCACATCGAGGGCGACCGGATCGTCAATGCCGAGAAGCCCGTCATCACCGCACAGTGCTTCCGTGTTCCCGTCTCCGACGGCCACACCGCTGCGGTCTTCGTGAGCTTTGACAAGAAGCCCACCAAGGAGCAGATCCTTGCAGCATGGGCTAACTTCCGCGGCCCTGCGCAGGAGCTGGAGCTGCCCAGCGCACCCAAGCAGTTCCTGCACTACTTCACCGAGAACGACCGTCCTCAGCCCAAGCTGGACCGCAACACCGAGCACGGCATGGCCGTCTGCCTGGGCCGTCTGCGGGAGGACACCCTGTTCGATTACAAGTTCGCCTGCATGAGCCACAACACCCTGCGCGGTGCGGCAGGCGGTGCGGTCCTGCTGGCAGAGCTGCTGGCCGCCAAGGGCTATTTTGACTGATCTGCGTTCCCAAACACAGCAAAAGGAGATCTTACACTATGAAAAATCCTGTCTTTACCGGCGCGGGCGTAGCGATCATCACTCCGATGTACGAGGATGGCAGCGTCAATTTTGACGAACTGGGCCGCATCATTGAGGACCAGATCGCGCGCGGCACCGATGCCATCGTCATTTGCGGAACCACCGGTGAGTGCTCCACCATGACCGATGAAGAGCAGCTGGCTGCCATCAAGTTCACCGTTGATACCGTCAACCACCGGGTGCCCGTCATCGCGGGTGCCGGTTCCAACGACACCGACCACGGCTGCGCACTGGCTGCAAAGTCTGCCGAGTGCGGTGCCGATGCTCTGCTGCTGGTCACCCCGTATTACAACAAGACCACCCAGGCAGGCCTGATCGCGCACTTCACCGCCATGGCCGATGCGGCTGGGATCCCGGTCATCCTCTACAACGTGCCCTCCCGTACCGGCCTGAACATTGCCCCGGAGACGGCTCTGGAGCTGAGCAAGCACCCGCTCATCAATGGCATCAAGGAAGCGTCCGGCAACATTTCACAGGTGGCGAAGATCGCGCAGCTGTGCGGTGACGAGCTGAACATCTACTCCGGCAACGACGACCAGGTGGTTCCCCTGCTGTCCCTCGGCGGCAAGGGCGTCATCAGCGTTGTCTCCAACGTCAAGCCGGAGCTGATGCACGACTGCTGCAAGGCCTGGTTCGACGGCGACACCCGGAAGGCCTGCCAGCTGCAGCTGGAGATCCTGCCGCTGGCAGACGCTCTCTTCTGCGAGGTCAACCCCATCCCGGTCAAGTACGCCATGAACGTGCTGGGCTGGAACGCCGGTGCCTGCCGCCTGCCTCTGGTGGAGCCCAGCGACGCGCACAAGGAGAAGATCGAACAGGCGCTTGCCGCAGAAGGCCTCCTGAAATAATAACAGAACAACGCACAAATGCCCAGTGGAACGTTCTTCCGGGCATTTGGCCTTTTCGGAAAATCAAAGAACGAGGTAAGATCAAATGACGGATATTATCATTCAGGGCATCGGCGGCCGGATGGGACATGTGCTGTGCGAGATGATCGCCCAGCGAGAGGACTGCCGTGTCATTGCCGGTATTGATGTGAAGGACGGCGAGCAGAACGGCATCCCCGTTTACGACAGCCTGGAAAAGCTGGACGGCAAGGGCGATGTGATCATCGACTTCAGCTCCCCCGCTGCCGTGGAAAAGGCCCTGCCCTACTGCGAGGCCCACAAGCTGCCCATCGTGGTCTGCACCACCGGTCTGTCCGAAGAGCTGCAGCTCAAGGTCGTGCAGCTGTCCCGCACAGTGCCCGTGTTCAAGAGCGCCAACATGTCCATCGGCATCAATGTGCTGTCTGAGCTGTGCAAGCGCGCTTCGGCCATTCTGGGTGCCGCGTATGATGTGGAGATCGTGGAGCAGCACCACCACAACAAGTTGGATGCCCCCAGCGGCACGGCTCTGATGCTGGCCGATGCCATCAATGAAGAGAACGACGGCGCATATCACTACGTTTACGACCGCTCCTCCGTCCGCCAGAAGCGCGACCCCAAGGAAATCGGCATCAGCTCGGTGCGCGGCGGCAGCATCGTGGGCGACCACGAGGTGCTGTTCTGCGGCCCGGACGAGGTCATCACCCTCAAGCATACCGCCTATTCCCGCAGCATTTTTGCAAACGGTGCCATCAATGCCGCTGTTTATCTTTCAAAAAAGGAGCCGGGACTGTACAATATGGGTAACATGATCGCAGAAATGTGATCCTGCCGGATCTTGCAGCCCGTATGGGCAGAATGGAGTGTTTACTATGTACGGTGTTTCGAAGATCAACATTGAACCCAGTCTGATGATGATCAGCGTCCAGGATGTCGAGTTCAAGGGCAACAGTCTGGCACGGTATCTGCAGATTTTTGCGGATACCGGCGTCGTGGTGGATATGATCAGCCAGAGCGCACCCCATGGCACCACCATGGATTTCAGCTTTACGGCCTCGGCCAGCGACCTGCCCCTCGTAATGAAAGCCATCTCGGCCGCCAACCTCGACAAGGATGCCAAGGCTTCCCCGCTCATCAGCGTGGGCTACTCCAAGCTGAACCTCTTCGGTGAAGAGATGGTCACCAGCTGCGGTGTGGCAGCCCGTGCCCTGAACGCTCTGGCCATGGCAGACATCGAAGTGCTGCTCATCACCACCAGCGATCTGGATATTTCCCTTCTGGTTCGCGCAGAAAACGAAGATGCTGCCTACGATGTGCTGAAGAAGGCATTCGAGCTGTAAAAAAGCCCGATTGATCCCGGAATATTTCAACGTGCAAAAAGAGCCGCCTGCTTCTCAGTTTTGAGAAGCGGGCGGCTCTTAATGTTATGGGTGGTTTGCTGTGTTTTGCAAAAGCGCTTTACAGCGTGACCTTATGGTAAATCTTCTTGCCCTTCTTGATGACGATGCCATTGGCCAGCTGCTCTGCCGTGAAGCTGACGGTGGGAGCGGCGACCTTCTCGCCATCAACGAGGACGCCTCCCTGGGTGACCAGACGGCGGGCCTCGCCGTTGGAGGCGGCCAGACCGGCCTTGACCATCACGGTCAGGATGCCAATGGAGCCGTCCGTCAGGTCTGCCTCGGTCAGCTGGGTGGTGGGCATGTGCTCGGTATCGGCTGCACCGCTGAACAGGGCGCGGGCGGCATTCTGGGCTTTGTCGGCCTCTTCCTTGCCGTGGACCATGCTGGTCAGCTCGTAGGCCAGGATCTCCTTTGCCTCGTTCAGGCGCTGATCCTTCCAGGTGGCCATCTCGTCGATCTGCTCCAGCGGCAGGAAGGTCAGCATCCGGATGCACTTCATGACATCAGCATCGCCGACATTGCGCCAGTACTGGTAGAACTCGAAGGGGCTGGTCTTGTTGGGGTCGAGCCAGACGGCATTGCCAGCGGTCTTGCCCATCTTCTTGCCCTGGGAGTCGGTCAGCAGGGTGATGGTCATGGCGTAGGCGTCCTTGCCCAGCTTGCGGCGGATGAGCTCGGTGCCGCCCAGCATGTTGCTCCACTGGTCGTCGCCGCCGAACTGCATGTTGCAGCCGTAGTGCTGGAACATGTAGTAGAAGTCGTAGCTTTGCATGATCATATAGTTGAATTCGAGGAAGGACAGGCCCTTCTCCATCCGCTGCTCATAGCACTTGGCGCGCAGCATGTTGTTGACCGAGAAGCAGGCACCCACGTCACGCAGCAGCTCGACGTAGTTCAGGTTCAGCAGCCAGTCGGCGTTGTTCAGCATCAGGGCCTTGCCCTCGGAGAAGTCGATGAACTTTTCCATTTGCTTCTTGAAGCAGGCGGCATTGTGGGCGATGTCCTCTTTGGTCAGCATCTTGCGCATGTCGGTGCGGCCGGAAGGATCGCCGATCATGGTGGTGCCGCCGCCGATCAGAGCGATGGGCTTGTTGCCAGCCATCTGCAGGCGCTTCATCAGGGTCAGCGCCATGAAATGGCCTGCGGTCAGGCTGTCGGCAGTGCAATCGAAGCCGATGTAAAAGGTCGCCTTGCCGTTGTTGATGAGGTCGATGATCTCCTCGTCGGTGATCTGCGCCACCAGACCGCGGGCCTTGAGTTCTTCGTACAGAGTCATGAGTTTTTCCTCCTGTTTTGTGGGCAGAGGGATAAAAAACGCCCTCTGCCAAAATAAATTTGGCAGAGGGCGAGAAATGTTCGCGGTACCACCTCTGTTTGCCGTTCCCTCACGGAAGCGGCCTCACGAGTGCATGCCCCAGAGTAGGACGACACTCCTGCGTTTGTAACGCTCGCACGCGGCACAGCCTACTAGAGAGTTCTCTCATTCAGCTTACAGCTCCGGGAGGTATTTCCCCCGCTGCTCTGCACGCCCCTTGCACCGACCGGGGCCTCTCTGGGCAGAGCTCTTCAGGGTACTTGTTCCCTTCATCGCCTTTCAACAAAAGCCAGTGTAGCACAATTCCAGAAACTTGTCAATCACGAGTTTCGCTCTCGGCAAGGCCCAGCATTTCCCGCGCGTTGGCACGGGAAAGTTCAGTGACATGGTCGCCGGAGATGATGTGCGCCAGAGCATCCACCCGGCCCTCCTGATCCAGCGGATGGATCTCGGTATAGGTACGCTCATTTGCAACATTTTTCTGGATGAGCAGATGGCAGTCGGCCAGAGCGGCGATCTGTGCCGTATGCGTGATGCAGAGGATCTGATGATCCTGTGCGCTCTGCTTGAGCACCTCGCCGATGCGGCTGGCCGCCTTGCCCGAAACGCCGCTGTCGATCTCATCGTAGATGACGGTAGGCACGGCATCTTTATCGGCCATCGCGTTCTTGATGGCCAGCGTGATGCGGCTCAGCTCACCGCCGGACGCGATCTTTGCCAGAGGCTTCGGGGCCTCACCGGGGTTGGTGGAAATATAAAATTCCACGCTGTCCTGTCCATGGCTGGCCAGCGGGCCGCGCGCATGGCGGAGCGTCATCCGGACACCGGGCATGTTCAGGAAATCCAGCGTACCGGAGATGCGCCTATTCAGCTCCTCAAAGGCCCGCAGGCGGGTCTGGGTCAAGACCTCGGCCTTATCCCGCGCCAGAACATACAGACGGTGTTTTTCCGCTTGCAGATGTTCGGCCCGCTCCTGCGAAAACTGGATGCGGTCCAGCTCCTCCCGCGCGGCCTTTCCAAAGGCGATGATGTCTTCCACCGTGTCGCCATACTTGCGCTTGAGCTTGTAGATGAGGTCGATGCGCTGCTCGATCTCGTCCAGCTCTGCATCATTTGTATCATATCCGTCCAGCCGCCCGATGAGGTCAGCCGAGACGTCTTTGGCCGTATAGTAGAGGTCGAGCAGCTGCCCGGCGGCATCCGAAAGCGTGTTGTCCACCTGCGCCGCTGCGTCGATCGCATTGGAGGCTTCGCCCAGCAGGTCCACTGCGCCGGGCGTCTCATCATCGCCGGAAAGAAGCGCATAGCACTGAGAGATGCGCTCCCGGATGGTGGAGGCGTTCGCCAGCACCTTGCGGCGGGCGTTCAGCGTCTCCTCCTCACCTTCGGTCAGGGCGGCATCCTCGATCTCCTGCACCTGATAGCTCAGCAGGTCGATCTTCCGCTGCTTTTCGGTCTCATCGGTGATGATGGCATCCAGCTCTTTTTTGACCTTGATGAGCTCCCGGTAAACGGTATAGTACGCCTGAAATGCGGCACCATTCTGCGCATAAGCGTCCAAAATTCCCTCGTGATGGGCCGGGTTCAGCAGGCCGACGGAGTCATGCTGGCCGTTGATGTTGATCAGCCCGCCGCACAGCTCCCGCAGGATGGCGGCTGTGGCAGGCATCCCATTGATGCGGCAGGTGCTTTTGCCCTCGGCTGTGATCTCACGGCTCAGGGTCAGGGCATCGGAGCGCTCATATCCGGCCTTTTCCAGGCTGTCCAGCACGGCACCTGGCACGTCATCAAAGGCGGCACGGATGACCGCTTTGGCCGCCCCGGTGCGCACAAGGTCTTTGGACGTCCGGTTGCCGAGAATGGCATTGATGGAGTCGATCAAAATCGACTTGCCCGCGCCCGTCTCGCCGGTGAGGACGTTCAGGCCCTTTTCAAAATGCACGTCGGCTTTCTGGATGACTGCAACATTTTCAATTTGCAGGCTGCTCAGCATGGTAATTTCTCCCGCATTATTTCTGTCCGATGTGGTGGGTCAGCTCCGAGCAGATGGTCTTTGCATCGCGCTCCGAGCGGGCCACGATCAGGAAGGTATCATCGCCGGACAAGGTTCCGACAACATTTTTCCATTTCAGGGCGTCAAACACCTCACAGGCGGCATTCGCCATGCCGGAGTAGCATTTGACCAGAACGACGTGTCCGGCAAAATCCACCCCCAGAACAGACTCATGGAAGATCGTCTCAAAACGGCTCTGGATCTTCGGGTTCAGCGCCTCGTTGTGGCTGGAAACATACCGGTAGCCGGTGCTCGTGGCCGCTTTGACCAGGCTGAGCTCCCGGATATCGCGGGAGATCGTGGCCTGTGTGGCATCGAATCCCTCATTTCGCAGGTGGTCGAGCAGGGACTCCTGACGGCTGATCGGATGCTCCTGGATCAGCCGCAGGATCGTCTGCTGACGCTCCCGCTTGCTTTTGGCATCGCCTCGGCTGCTGGCCATATCGGTTCCCCTTTCTGTCAAAACTTACCGTCTGCCGCGCAGTTTCTGGTCGATGGCCTGAAACTGGTCGGCTTTGCTGAAGGTGATGAGCTGCACGATCTGGTCACTCAGCCGCACTTCGGCGGTGGCACCGGCATGCAGAGAATAGCCTGCCGCACCATCGCAGCTGACGAAGACTTCCTCGTCCGCGACCTGACCGACGCAGATGTTGATCTTGCGTTCCTGCGCAAACACCATGGCCGGGCTGGCCAGACTGTGCGGGCAGATGGGCGTGACGACCACGCCCTTGGTCTGCGAGTCCAGAATGGGCCCGCCGGCTGCCAGCGAATAGGCCGTGGAGCCGGTTGGCGTAGCCACGATCACACCATCTCCGCGGTAATGCTCGACCAGGATGTCATCGCAGTAGATGCTGAAATCAATGGCCTGCTGCAAACGGCCTTTGGTGATGACGACATCGTTGAGGGCGTGGCCCTCCCAGCTGTCGTCGCCCAGAACGCGGACGTAAAGCAGCATCCGGTTGTCCAGCAGGTAATCTCCCCGCGCAACGGCAGAGAGCTTCTGTTCCATCTCGTTGATCTCACAGGTGGCCAGAAAGCCGCAGCGCCCCAGGTTGATGCCGAGGATGGGCTTCCGGTATTCCAGCGAGAGGTTGGCCTCATGCAGGATGGTGCCATCCCCGCCGATGGTCAGGATGACATCCGTTTTTTCGAGGCATTCCTCCTGCGGCAGATACTCCACGCCCATCGTGTCGCATTCGGCCTTGAGGTCGGTCTGCATCAGCACCCTGGCACCGTGGGTCAGCAGAATCTGCGCGGCCCGCTGCGAGATGCCGTAGGCCATCGCTTTGCCGGGGTTGGGTGAAATATAAACAGTCACACCCAGCACCTTCTTTCTGCTCTCAGTGGTCCAGCGTCGAATGGCTGGCTTCCACGACCTGTTTTGCCACACTGTCGTCCAGCACGGCGGGCTCTGCGCTCTTCTGCACGAACATCAGGTACTCAATGTTGCCTTCCGGGCCTTTGACGGGGCTGAAATCCAGCCCGCGCACGGCGAAGCCGTTGGCCGCTGCGTAGCCCATCGCATTGTGCAGCACCTCGCAATGGGTGGCCGGGTCGCGCACGACGCCGTTCTTGCCGACCTTTTCGCGGCCGGCCTCGAACTGCGGCTTGACCAGACAGACGCCCATGGCGTCCGGTGTGGTGATCGCCTGCGCCACCGGGAAGATATGATGCAGCGAGATGAACGAGACATCCACACTGAAAAATTCAATGGGTTCGCCCAGCTGGTCGGGGGTGACGCTGCGGATGTTGGTGCGCTCCATGTTCACGACCCGCTCGTCGGTGCGCAGTTTCCAGGCAAGCTGGCCGTAGCCGACATCGACGGCATAGACCTTGACCGCACCATTTTGGAGCATGCAGTCGGTGAAGCCGCCGGTGGACGCACCGATGTCCATGCAGACCTTGCCGTTGGGGGTCAGCGGGAAGCACTGCATTGCTTTTTCCAGCTTCAGACCACCGCGGCTGACATAACCGATGTCGTGGCCGCGCACCTCGACTTTGGCGTCTTCCTTGATCATCTCACCGGCCTTGTCCACCTTCTGCTCGTTGACGAAGACGACGCCGGACATGATCATGGCTTTGGCACGTTCACGGCTCTGGATCAGTCCATGCTGAACCAGATATTGATCCAATCGGATTTTCAAGATGCAGTTTCTCCTTTCCTGTGCTCACGGACTGCCTGTGCCAGATGGGAGGCGTCCAGACCGGTCGCCTCCTTGATCTGCGGGACGGTCGCGTGGGGCAGACGAACGTTTTCAACGGCCCGGTGGATGTAAGTTCCCTTCCAGCCTGCCTGATACAGTGCGGCTTCGAGGTGCTCGCCGATGCCGCCGCAGGCGACACACTCTTCGGCAAACAAAACGACCGGATAACGACGGATTTCATCAATGAGATCGTCTGTAAAGGGGAACACCTTTACAAGCTTATAAACATCGCAGGGCAGGTTTTCCTCCCCCAGAATCTGAGCTGCCTGGAGCACATCCTCCACTTCGTCGGCGTAGCTGACCAGTGCGATCTGCGCGCCGGGTGCCGTGTGCATCTGGTCGTACGCTTTGCCCGAACAGCCGTAAGCCGCCAGCACCGCGCTTTCGCCGCCGCGCGGATAGCGGATGGCGCGGGGGCCTTTCTGGTCTTTGCCCAGCAGAATCGGCAGCCAGTGCCGCAGCTCTGCATAGTTCGACGGCGAATAGATGGGGATGCCGACTTGGCTCAGGAAAGCCGGGTCAAAGATGCCCTGATGGGTCTCACCATCGGCCGGGACAAAACCGGCACGGTCGATGGCGAAGACGACGTTCTCATTGAGCAGGTTGACGTCGTGGATGATCTGGTCATAGGAGCGCTGTAAAAAGGTGGAATAAATACAGACCACCGGCAGCATCCCCTGACTGGCAAGACCGGCGGCAAAGGTCACTGCGTGCTGCTCGGCCATGCCCACATCGAAGAACCGCTCCGGATGCGTGTGTGCAAAGAATTGCAGACCGGTGCCGTACTTCATCGCTGCCGTGATGGCGCAGATGGTTTTGTCCGCTGCTCCCTCCTGATTCAGCAGGTTGCCGAACACAGTCGAGAACGACTCCTTCGGGGCGACCTCCGGGTCCGGGATGCTGTCGATGAGGTCGAACTTCGAGACCCCATGGAAGTTGCCGGGGTTGCTCTCGGCGGGCGCGTAACCCTTGCCCTTTTTCGTGACGACATGCAGGAAGTGCGGGCCGGGCTGCTTATGGATGCTGCGCAGGATCCGCTCGACTTCCTGTTCATTGTTGCCGTCAAAGGGGCCGTAGTAATGGAAGCCCATATCCTCAAACATGGTGGAGTGGTACATGGCGCGGCGCACCATGGCCTTGCTGTTCTGGATGGTCACCTTGAGCGGTGTGCCGACCACGGGCACGTGGTCCAGAAAGCTGCGCACGTTCTCCTTGGCATCGAAATAGCGGTTGGTGGTGCGCAGACGCTTGAGGTAGCGGGACAGTGCACCCACATTTTTGGAGATAGACATCTTGTTGTCGTTCAGAACGACGAGCAGATTGTCCAGGCTGCCGATGTTGTTCATTCCCTCGTAGACCATGCCGCCGGTAAAGGCACCGTCGCCGATGAGCACGATCACCTGTCCCGGCTCCCCCCGCAGCTTTTTGGCCCACGCAATGCCGATGCCGACCGACAGCGCGGTGTTGCCGTGGCCGGAAATGAAGGCGTCGTGTTCACTCTCGTTGGGGTTCGGGAAACCGGACAGGCCGTCGAGCTGGCGGAGCTTTGCAAAGCCCTCGCGGCGGCCGGTCAGCAGCTTGTGCGTATAACACTGGTGGCCCACATCGAACACGATCTCGTCCTGCGGGGTCGCAAAGACGCGGTGCAGCGCTACCGTCAGCTCCACAGCCCCCAGGTTGGAGGCCAGATGGCCACCGGTCTTGGATACGTTTTCCAATAAAAATTCGCGGATGTCCGCACAAAGCTGCTCGACCTGCTGGCCGGAGAGCTTTTTGAGATCGCTGGGCTGCGAGATTTTTTCCAGCAAAGGCGAATTCATAGATTCACGTCCTTCTCACAATTTGGAATCGGCGGGACTGCCCGCCAGAAATCGACTCAGAGCGCCATCGGGTACAGTGCCCCGACCACGCAGCCGACCACAAAACCGGCCAGGACCTGCAGCGGCGTGTGGCCGACCATTTCCTTCAGGTGCATGTTCTGGAGGAAGGGGGCGTTCTTTTCCGTTACGTCGATCCACTGCTCGATCATCTTGTTCAACACCTTGGCCTGTTCGCCGGTCTCGCGGCGGACACCCATGGCGTCGTGCATCGTGATGATGGCGACGACTGCGGCCACCGCAAAGATCGCCGAGCTGAAGCCCTCGCTCCGGGCCGTGGCGATGACCATGGCGCAGACGGTCGCGCTGTGGGCGCTGGGCATACCGCCGTCTCCCCACATCCGCTCCAGCTGGAACTTGCCCAGCAGGATAAAGTTGATGAGGGTCTTCAATACCTGCGCGACGAACCACGCCAGAAGCGCCACCGTCAGGATCGGATTCAGGTTCAAAACATCGCGGATCAGTTGCATGTTATGCTCTCTTTCTTTTTGTTTGTTCAGCTGCGGCGGACCAGCAGTTCCCTGGCAAGCTGCTCCAGGAAGGCACTCTTTTCGCCAAATTCTGCGTGCAGAGACGCGCAGGTCTGCTCGTTCAGCTTGCGGGCCAGCTCCATCGCACCCTCGGTACCGTAGAGGGTGACGAAGGTGGTCTTGCCGTTCTCGCTGTCGCTGCCGATGGGCTTGCCCAGCTGCTCCTGCGAGCCGATGACATCCAGCACATCGTCCACGATCTGGAACACCAGACCGATGCCGTAGGCGTAGCCCTCCAGCTCCCGGCACTGGGTCTCGTTGGCCTGCGCAGCGGCAGCGCCCATCTGGACGGCTGCGTTGATGAGTGCACCGGTCTTATTGCGGTGAATGAGGCGCAGCTGTTCTTCGGTCGCAGCCAGAGCCTCATATTTCAGATCCAGCTCCTGGCCGTAGACCATGCCGCGGCTGCCCGCACCGGCTCCCAGCGCCTTGGCCGCCCGCACATTGACGATGGCAGGGGCTTCGACGTTGGCGATGACATCAAACGCCTCGGTCAGCAGAACATCACCGGCCAGCATGGCCGTGGCCTCGCCAAATGCCTTGTGGCAGGAGGGCTTGCCCCGGCGCAGGTCGTCGTTGTCCATGCAGGGCAGGTCGTCGTGGATCAGCGAATAGCAGTGCAGCATCTCCACGGCTGCGGCAAACTGGTCGGCAGCGGCGGCATCGCCGTTCAGCATATCGCAGACGGCCAGCACCAGCACGGCACGGATGCGCTTTCCGCCGCCCAGCAGGCTGTAGCGGGCTGCACGGCAGACGTCCGACTCTTCGGGCAGATAGGTGTTGCAGGCAGTCTCCAGCGCAGCATTGACCCGCACCAGATACTCCTGATACTGCTTTGCGTAATCCATTGATAGATCCTCCTTAGTTGTCTGCTTCCGGCTGCGGGGCGGCGGTGCGCTTGGCGTCGATCTCGTCCAACTGCAGCGAAGCCTTTTCCAACGTTGCGCGGCAGTAATCGGTCAGGGATGCGGCCTCCGCATAGAGCTTGACCGATTCCGCCAGCGTCGTTTCCGGCTGCTGCATCTGTTCAAGGATGCCTTCCAGCCGGTCCATTCCTTCTTCAAAGCTCTTGGGTGCTCTCATTGGGTCCCTCCACGGCATCCACGGTACAATGGATGCGGTTCACTGCGCCGCAGAGCGTCATCTTCTGCCCTTCGCGAAGGGCATCCGGCGCACAGATGCGGCCTTTTTCGTCCTGCACGAGCGCATAGCCCCGCGCGAGGACGCCATACGGGTTCAGCGTTGCAGCCAGCGCAGCCGCATGGCGCAGACGCAGCCCGGCGTCCTGCTGCTTTTCCCGTGCGGCTGTTTGCAGCTGCCCGGAAACTGCCTCCACCTGCTGCTGGCGGCCTGCAAGCTGCGCCTGCATGTTCTGCCGGGAAAGCGGCTGCACCATTTCGTCCAGCCTATTATAGCATAAACCCAGCCTGTTTTGGATAGAAATGTGAATATTTTCTTCCAAATTGCATAATTTTCGTGAAAATTCGGCCCGGTCGGGCACGGCAAGCTCTGCCGCCGCCGATGGGGTCGGGGCGCGCTGGTCTGCCACAAAGTCCAGGATCGTAAAGTCGATCTCGTGACCGATGGCGCTGATGAGTGGTGTTTTGCAGCGGGATGCAGCCCGCGCGATGCGCTCAGCATTGAAGACCCAGAGGTCTTCCCGGCTTCCGCCGCCACGCGCCACGATGATCTCGTCCACCTGACCGGACTTGTCCAGCCGGTCGATGGCTGCGGCGATCTCGTCAGCCGCTTCAAATCCCTGCACACTGACCGGGCAGAGCAGCAGCCGCACGGCGGGCCACCGCCGCCCGATGACGTTCCGGATATCCTGCAGCGCGGCCCCCGTCTTGCTGGTGACGAGGCCAATGCACTTCGGGAACTGGGGCAGCGGCTTTTTGCGTTCGGCGGCAAACAGGCCCTCCCGGTCGAGTTTTGCTTTCAGCTGCTCAAAGGCGAGCTGCGCCGAACCGATGCCGTCCGGGAACATGTCGTTGACGTAGACCTGGAACGCACCGTCTCGCTCGTACAGGGTGGCGCGGCAGCGGACGATGACCTTCATCCCCTCTTCGGGGCGGAAACCGAGCCGCCGCGCGTCCGACCGGAACATCACCGCTTTGACGCTGCTCGTCTCGTCCCGCAGCGAGAAATAACAGTGGCCGCTGCGGGCGTTCTGAACAAAGTTCGCGATCTCGCCCCGGAGGGCAAGGTCGAACAGGAGGTCGTTGGCATCCAGCAGGGTCTTGACGTATTGGTTCAGCGCCGAGACGGAGATCACTTCAGCCATAATCCGGCCTCCCGTGCGGCAAGGATGGACACACCGATGGCGTTGTCGCTGGAATACCGGCCCGGCACGAAATACACCTGCGGCAGGCGCTGCTGCACCCACACGCGGATGATGTCGCTGCTCATGACGCCGCCCGCGCAGACCACCGGCAGGCCGGGGTATTCTTTCTGCGCCGCCTTCGTCATCCGGACGACGGTATCAGCCACGCAGAGCAGGCAGTATTTGCAGACGTACTCCGGGCGTTTTCCGGCTTGCAGCAACGCATTGCACTGATTTTCCAGACCGGAAAGACTGCACGTCATCTCTTTGACGCTGGACTTTGGCCGGATGGGCTCTTCGCACAGCGCTGCCAGGCGGGAGACCTCGGCACCTGCCGGGAACGGAAAGCCCAGCTTGACGCCTACGCGGTCCACGGCCTGCCCGGCGTAGAGATCGCTGCTGGTGCCCAGCGTCGTGATCTGCTTGACCTCGTCGCAGAGCAGCAGGTCGGTGGTGCCGCCGGAAATGTGGAAGAGCAGCACCTTCTGGCGGAACAACTCCTCCCCTTTGGCGGCGAACAGAGCAGCGGCGGCATGCCCCTGCTGATGGGTCGTGCGGACGAGTGGGATGCCCCGCGCTCTGGCAAAAGCCGTGGCTGCACTGACGCCCGCCAGGAAGCAGGGCATGTAGCTTCCCTCCACGGGGCGGGGCTTCTGCGAAACGCCCACCGCCGCGATCTGCGTCAGGTCGAACTCCCGGCTCAGTTCTTCCAGCATTTCGGGCATAGCGGTGGTGTGGTGGAACAGCGCATCGCTCTGGCGAAGGCCCAGTTGGCCCTCCTTGACCGGAAGAAACCGTTTCTTTGCACAAACAACCTCTCCGGCTGTGTCAAAAACTGCCAGAGAGGTTGCATAATTGCTTGTGTCGATGCCCAGTGTATAGCGGCTCACGGCTCTTCGGACGCTGCATCTTCGGCAGTGTCCAGACCCTGCTCCCGCGCGACGGTGCCCAGCAGGCCGTTGACGAACTGGTAATCCTCATCTGCTCCGTATTTCTTGGTCAGTTCGACCGCCTCGTTGATGACGACGCCAACCTTTTTCTCGTCGCCGTACAGCATCTCTGCCAGAGCCAGGCGCAGCACCGTCAGGCTCACGCGGGGCAGACGGGACATGGTCCAGTTGCGCAGATGGCTGCTGATGAGGTCGTCCACCTCAGCAGAATGGTCATAGTAAGCGTTCAGCAACCGCTTGCCGAACACATCCACGGGATGCTCTTCATCCTCGGTGTTGTTGAGCAGAGCCTCCCGCAGGGGCACGTCACCAAACGTCTGCGAAAAAGCCAGCAGAAACGCATTCTCGCGGGCTTCACGACGGGGCAAAATATTTTCCATAGTATTCCTCTCACCTTATTCCTGTTCTTCGGCGGCAACACCCGCAATGACCAGATTGACGCGGCTCACGGTCACGTTGGTCATGTTCTGAACAGCAGTCTTCACGTTTTCCTGTACTTTTTCGGCCACGGCCGGGATGCGCGCACCAAAAGCGACCACCAGATTCAGGGTCAGCTCTGCGGTGCCGTCCCGCATTTCCACGGTAACGGCCGACTGGATGCTGGCGGCTTCCAGCAAGTCCTTCACTTTTTTGTTCTGCTTGCCGCAGGAAACCTCGGACACACCGTCCACTTCCAGTGCAGCGCAGCGCGCGATCTTGCCAATGACCTCGGTGGAAATCTGCAGGGTCCCGCCGTTAAGATCCATATTCTGTAAATCCATTCTATGGTCCTCCATCTGAAATGAGCGTTTGCTCATTCTTTTTATTTCCATCTTTGCAGGGAGCATTCCCTGCCATTGAATGCTTATGCTTATTATATCATCTTTCGGCCCGATTCACAACTGTTTCTTTTGGTTCCAGGTCTGGCTTTTGCAAAAGGCGGGTCAGCTGGCAGACAGCAAGGCAGCACACAAAGAACACCAGCAGCAGGCAGTCCGGCGGCAGACGGCGCATCGGGACCACCTGCGGCGGCAGGGTGCTGAAGACGCTCTGCTCCCCCTGCGGCAAAAGCAGCCAGAACAGCCCCACCGAAAGCGGCAAGTGAAGCAGCCGCCCCATAAGCAGGGGCCGCAGGGTCATTTCGGGCGGGCAGAGCGCACGGACCTGCAGCAGGACCGAAAGCCCCTGCACACTGAGGGCGGCGCAGCAGAGCAGACTGCCCCACGGCCCTGTGCGGGCGGCAAGGTCGCAGCCGGAGCAGACTTCCAGCAGCATGGCGCACACGGTGCCCACGGCAGACGGGAACACAGCGCCCACCCCCGCCGCCAGCATCCGGAAGAAGAGCACGAAGCCGCAGAGCTTCAGATACGCCATGGTCGCATGCGTGAGAAGGTCGGTCAGCTGCGGCGGCGGGGCTTCGGGCGGCGGGGCGATGTACGGGGCCGGCTGCTCTGCCCTCGAAAGCCGGTTCAGCAGCGCAGCCGTAAGATACCCGGCGCTCAGCTGCGCCAGAAACAGCAGGATGCCAAGCTCCGTGCTGTGGAGCAGCGTCTGCCCGACCGTCAGGACCACGAACGACGGCCCGGAACAGACGCAGGCGGGCAGGAGCGCATCCGCTTGGCGCGGGGTGAGCTGCCCGGTGCGGACGGCCTGTGCCGCCGCGTTTGCTGCCGGGGCAAAGCCGCCGAACAGACCGATGAGCAGGACCCGCGCCGCACAGGGAGCCTGCACCCCGATGCACCACGCCGCAGGCCGGAGCGGGATGGCCAGCAGGTCACCCGCCGGGCACTGGACCAGCAGCGACGACACCACCAGAAACGGAAAAAGCGACAGCAGCAGCGGCCCGGCGCAGAGGGCCAGACCCTCCCGAAGCGCCTGCCCGCAGGCCTGCGGCACCGCAAACGGCAACGCTCCCGCCAGAACCGCCAGCAAAAACAGACCGATCTGATACATACGCAACCCCTCCGCTTCCATATATATGGAACAGGGGGCGTTGCCTTGCACAGCAGGTATGGGGAGGGAGCGGGCGTGAAAAAACAGCGGAGCGGGCGGCTTTCCCTGCGCGAATGGCTCTGGCGGATGTTCCGCCAGCCGCCGCGCGGGTTTTACGGTCAGCCGTCGGTCTACCGCAGCGGCGACCGGATGGAGATCGAGCAGTTTCGGCGCATCCTGACCTACGATGAAGAAAAGCTCTGTCTGGAATTCCGGCGGGGGCGGTTCACGGTCTATGGAGACGAACTGCACATCGAAACGCTGGCCGCACACCGCATCACTTTGCGGGGGCGCGTTCTGCGCACCGAATTTGACGGCGACGGCGGGCATTAGGAGGAAGAGACGATGGATGTACGGCTGCTCTGGGCGGGGGTGTGGTTCACAGCGCAAAACGGCGATGCCGAAAGCCTGCTCTCCGAAGCGGCGCGGACGGGCCTGCATCTCTCAGCGATCTCCCCTGCACCCGGCGGCTTTTCGGGCCGGTGCGCGGCCTGGCAGTACCGGAGCCTTGCGGCACTGGCCCGAAAGCGGCGGGTACGGCTGCGCATTCAGACCCGCACCGGGCTGTACTTCCGGCTGCGGCCCTTTCTGCGGCGGCGCGGGCTGTGGGTGGGTGTTTTACTGTTCATTCCCCTGCTGGTCTGGTCACAGGATCTGGTCTGGGCCGTGGATGCAGGCAGCCTGACCACCGGGCAGCGAGCGCGGGTTGAGGCGATCCTGCGGGAGCAGGTGCAGCTGATGCCCGGAAGCGCTGTCACGCAGGAAAAACTGACCGCAGGCGAATACGCTCTTTTGCAGAGCGGCGAGTTTTCCTGGGCGAGCCTGAACTTTCTGGACGGGCGGCTCGTGGTGGAAGCAGCTGCCGCAAAGCCGGTGCCCGACATCGCCGCCGGGAAGGCTGACGGCGTCTTTGCCAAAGCGGCCGGAACGGTGATCCGCACCAATCTTGTCAGCGGGACGATGCTTGCTGCACCGGGACAGGCTGTGGAGGCCGGGCAATTACTCATTGGTACCTCCCGCACCGAGCGGGACGGAACGCCGATCTATGAGCCTGCTTCCGGTGCGGTCTTTGCGCAATTCGACTGGGAAAGCACACAGGAAGAACCGCTGAAAATTACTGCAAAGCGGCTGACAGGAAAGCACTTTTCAAAACGGGTGATCTCAACAAATTGGCAGCGCATTTCACTTCCATCATGGAAGCCTTTTTCAGAAGAAACTGCACTTGTGACGACACGGCATATCCAACCGGATATTCTTGGGTTTGGCCTTCCCTTTTCGGTGGAAGAGACAACGTATTCCGAACAAACAGAGCAGGAAATTCCATACACCGAAGAGCAGGCGCTCGCGCTTGCGAAACTGCACAGTTTGCAGGCACTTTTCAACGCCTATCCGGACGCCGCGTTTGTGGCACAAAAAGAGGACGTTTCCGTCGAAAACGACATTCTCCATTACCGGGTCGTTTATACCATCGTTGCCAATATCTGCGCAGAGTAAACAGCGGCAGAGAGTTTCTCACTCTCTGCCGCTGTTTATGCTTATTTCAGTGTTCTTCTGCCGGGGCGCTCTGCTTGTCCACAGCCTTTTGGACCAGCTCGTTCAGGTCGAACTGATACTTGGTGTGGCAGAAGTGGCAGACGACCTCGCAGTTGGGGTCCTCGTCACGGAGTTTTTCCAGCTCCTTTTTGCCGAGGCTGAGCAGCATCTCTTCGGTGCGCTCGTGGCTGCAATCGCACTGGTATGCGACATCCCGCTCGTCGAGGACGTTGGGTTCAAAGCCCTTCAGGGCCAGCTGCATCATATCCTCCGGCGTCTTGCCCGCACGGAGCATTTCAGTGACGGAGGGCATGGCGGCAATGTTCTGTTCCAGCTGGGTGATCTCGGCATCGGTGGCACCAGGCAGCAGCTGGATGAGATAGCCACCTGCGCAGGCGATGGTCAAGTCTTTATCGACCAGAACCCCCAGTGCACAGACGGTGGGCACCTGCTCGCTGTAAGCATAGTAGCTGGTCAGGTCTTCGGCGATCTCACCGGAGACAAGAGGTACCTGGCCGACGGTCGGTTCTTTTTGCAGGCGGTTATCCCGGATGACGGTCAGGACACCGTCCCTGCCGACAGCACCGCCGACATCCAGATGGCCGTTTTCTTTGAGCGGAAGCTCCACCAGCGGATTGTCGATGCAGCCCTTCACGTTGCCGGTGCCATCGGTGCAGGCGATGAGGACGCCCGCCGGGCCGCTGCCCGAAACGCGCAGGGTGATGGTGTCCCGGTCATCCTTGAGCATGGAGCCCATCAGGGCAGCCCCCGTCAGCAGACGGCCAAGGGCGGCGCTGCAGGTCGCACTGGTTTTGTGGAGCTGCTCGGCCTTGCGGACGATCGCGGTAGAGTCCACACCGCAGAAGACGACACCGCCGTTTTCCGACAGGCCGCGGATCAGATTCGACATATTATTGTTCCTCCAATTGGGTATACTGTTTGACAGCGCAGAAGAAATAGCGCTCGCTTTCCTCGGTCAGCGGGCCGAACGTCTCGCCGTCACAGACGCTTTCCAACACAAAGCCGTGCCGCTCCAGCGCCGCACGGATGGCAGCGAGGTCGTAGGTGTATTCGTAGAACTGCTCGTGGAAATGCTCCCCGGTCTCCCGGTAGTCGATGTCCACGGTGATCTCCACCCGGCGGTCCTCGGCGCTGTAATGGTTGCGCCAGACACAGCTTGCGTCCTCTTCCTCAAAGGTGAAGGCGTTCTCCCCCAGCACCTGTTTGTGCTTGTACGGGGTGTTCATATCAAACAGGAAGACGCCTCCCTCTTCCATAAAGAACCCGGCGTTGGCAATGGCCGTGTCGAGGTCCGGGATATGGTTGAAGGTATCGAAGGTGGACACAGCACCCCGGATGGTGCCGTAGAGGTCGAGCTTGAGCAGGTCCTGCTGCAACAGCAGCAGTCTGCCCGAAAGGCCCAGCTGTTCGGCTTTGTCCCGCACGACGCAGAGCATCTCCTCCGACTGGTCGATGCCGATCATATCATAGCCCGCCTGGGTCAGCATCAGGGTCAGCTCACCCGTGCCGCAGCCCAGGTCTGCCAGGATGCCGTCTGCGATGCCGTGGGCGGTCAGTTCTTTGTGGATATGGGCATAGAGGGCATCGTAGTCGGCTTCCCCGTTGAATTCATCGTAGAAGTAGGCAAATTCATTGTAAGCCATGGCGTTACTCCGCATCCTCTTCGGCGACAGCCTCATTCAGAACGGCCTGCAGCTCCGGGATGCCGTAGCCATTTTCGCCGCTGGTCAGCACGACCTTCCGGCAGCCGTAGGGCAGGCAGAGCGTTTCGAACTCCGCCTGCGTCTTGGCCAGCTGGCTCTTTTTGAGCTTGTCCGCCTTGGTCAGCGCCACGATGAACGGGATCTCATGGTAGTGCAGATATTTCAGCATCTGCAGATCGTCTGCGCTGGGGGCGTGGCGGCAGTCGATGAGCTGCACCAGCAGGGTGTGGTGGCGGGGTGCCTCGAAGTAGCTGTTGATGAGGTCGTCCCAGCGCTCGCGGTCGGCGTTGCTGACCTTGGCGTAGCCATAGCCGGGCAGGTCCACAAAATAGCAGTCGTCCACCGAATAGAAATTGATAGTGGCCGTTTTGCCCGGTGTGCTGGACACGCGGGCCAGATTTTTGCGGTTGCACAGCTTGTTGATGAGGCTGGACTTGCCCACGTTGGAGCGGCCGGAGAAGCTCAGCTCCGGGCGGTCACTGTCCGGCAGCTGGCTGGAAATGCCATAGCTGGCGATAAAATCCGCTTTGTTGTAGTTCATAGCTGCACTCCTTTTTCAGCAGACGGCACCCGGCTTGGGCTGCTCGGTCGTCTGCGGGATGGCCGCAGCGTCCGCAGGCTTCTTGGCTTTTTTGCCGGGGTGCGAGTGGCGGGCGGAAACGGTCTTGGGTTTGAGCAGCGCGGCGTTGAGCACCTGCGCCAGGTTGGACATGGGCAGGAACTGGATGTTCTTCTTGACCTCGTCGTCCACCTCGTACAGGTCGGAGACATTGTCCTTCGGGATGAGGACGGTCTTCATCCCCTCGCGGTATGCGGCCATGCTCTTCTCGCGCAGGCCGCCGATGGGCAGCACATTGCCGTGCAGGGTGATCTCGCCGGTCATGGCGACATCGCCGCGCACCGGAATGCCGGACAGGCAGGACACCAGCGCCGTGGTCAGGGTGACACCGGCAGAGGGGCCGTCCTTGGGCACGGCCCCTTCGGGGGCGTGGATGTGCAGGTCACACTTCTTCAGCCGCTCCGGGTCGATGCCGTATTCATTGGCGTGGACGCGGACGTAGGTCACGGCCAGCTGCGCGCTCTCCTTCATCACGTCACCGAGCGAACCGGTGACTGTGATCTTGCCGCTGCCGTTGTCCATGACCTGCACCTCGATGGGCAGGGTCTCGCCGCCGATGCTGGTCCAGGCCAGACCGTTGGCGATGCCGATGGCGTTGGTGCGGTTGAGGAAATCGGGCTTGACCATTTTGGGGCCCAGCAGCTCTTCCAGATTGGAGCCGGTCACGGAGAAGCTTTCCACCTCACCGGATGCGATCTTGCGGGCGCATTTGCGCAGCACACTGGTGATGGTGCGCTCCAGATTGCGGACGCCGGCCTCGCGGACATAGCCGTCGATGATGCCGTACAGGGCGCTCTGGGAGAAGGTGACTTTGCCGGTCAGACCACAGGCCTTGAGCTGCTTGGGCACCAGATGCTTGCGGGCGATGTTGTACTTTTCCACGCGGGTATAGCTGGGCAGCTCGATGACGTCCATTCGGTCGCGCAGCGGGCCGGGGATGGCGCTCAGGTCGTTGGCCGTGGTGATAAAGAGCACATGGCTCAGATCGAACGGCATATCGATGAAGTGATCGTTGAAGGTGGCGTTCTGCTCCGGGTCCAGAGCTTCGAGCAGAGCAGCCGCCGGGTCACCCCGGAAATCGCCCGCCAGCTTGTCGATCTCGTCGAGAAGCATGAGGGGGTTGGAGCTTTTTGCGGTGATCATCGCGCTGATGATCTTGCCGGGCATGGCACCGATATAGGTGCGGCGGTGGCCGCGGATCTCGGCCTCATCCCGCACACCGCCCAGGCTCAGGCGGACATACTTGCGGCCCAGGCTCTCGGCGATGGAACGCGCGATGCTGGTCTTGCCGACACCCGGAGGGCCGACCAGGCAGATGATCTGGCCCTTGACGTCCGGGGCCAGCTTGCGGACCGCCAGCACTTCGAGGATGCGGTCTTTGACCTTTTTCAGGCCGTAGTGGTCACGGTCCAGGATGTGCTGTGCCTTGGCGATGTCGAGATCGTCCTCGGTGAAGGTGTTCCAGGGCAGTTCCAGGCAGGTATCCAGATAGGTGCGGATGACCGTTCCCTCCTGGTTGCTGCTCTGCATTTTGGCCAGACGGTCCACTTCCTTGAGGAGCTTCTTCTCCCGCTCGGCGTCGAGGTGCAGGGCCGTGATCTTGCGGCGGTATTCCTCGGCCTCGGCGGTGGTGTCATCGTCCTCGCCCAGTTCCTCGCTGATCATGTGCATCTGCTCGTGCAGGTAGTAGTCGCGCTGGTTCTTGTCCATGGCTTCATCGACCTTCTGCGCGATCTCCTTGTCGATCTCCAGCATCCGGCGCTCGCGGTGCATCCGCTCCACGAGCAGGCGCAGACGGCCCAGAAGCGTTCCCTCTTCCAGCACGGCCTGCTTATCCTCAAAGCGGAACAGGAGGTTGGCCGGGATATACTCGCAGAGAAACGCCGGGTCGTTGTTGGAGTTGACCGCGAACACCACATCCTTGCCGATGCGGGGGTTCAGGCTCAGCAGCTCATCAAAGCTCTTCTTCACGTTGCGGAGCAACGCGTCGGCCTCGGCCTCCTCATCGGGCTTGACGGGGCGCACCGGAGTTGGACGGACCGAAGCCAGCAGGAAGCTGCCGTCGGTGTCCATCTCGGTGAGCCGGGCGCGGTATTTGCCCTCCACCAGGATGCGGACGAGGTCGTCCGATACCCGCATGACCTGCTTGATCTCGGCCACGACGCCGTAATTGTACAGGCCGTCGGCACCGGGGTCGTCGGCCTTCATATCCTTTTGTGCGATCAGGAAAACGTTGGAGTGATTGCTGACCGCCCACTCCACAGCGGCAATGCTCTTTTCGCGGCCTACCTCAAAATGAAGCAGGTTGTTGGGAAAGACGACAAGCCCCCGCAGAGCGATGGCGGGCAGATGGAGGATGTTCCGCTCCACCCGGACCGTGACTTTTTCAGACATATGCAAAACCTCTTATTTTTCTTTTATATTGTAGCCCAGGCGGCCCAGAGCCGGCAGCAGCGCCCGGAGCGTGATGGACGTCAGTGCGCCCATCACGAGGCCGAGCACCAGCATCACCGGCGCATAATAGAGGGAGACCGCCGAGGATAAGATCACACTGGCACCCAGAAGCTGGCCGATGTTGTGGAACAGCGCACCGCATACCGAGAGGATGTACCAGGTGGGGCGCACCGGTGCGTGATAATACAGCAGCCACATCACCAGCAGCGAGAGCAGACCGCCGCACAGCGAGAGGAACCCCGCCGTCCAGCCGGAGACCAGAAAAACGAACAGCGCTTTCAGGAGATCCAGCACGAGCGCCTGCTTCGGCCCCATAAAGAACAATGCGTACATCACCACAATATTCGCCAGCCCCAGCTTCATGCCCGGCAAAAGGCCAGGAAGCACCAGTGTGCCCTCAACGAATGAGAGCGCCATGGCCAGCGCAAACAGCAGCCCCGAAAGGGCGATGCTGTGGATCTTGGAATCGTTGCGGCGGTGGTTCGGCATGAAAGGGCCTCCTTCGGGTGATCATTCTTCGGTGCTGCTCTGCTCGTACTGCTCCTGTTCCTCCATGGCCTTTTCCCAGGCGGCAAACAGTTCTTCCTGATGGAAGCGCAGATCGGCAAGCTCATCGCTTTTTTCCCGCAGCAGCTGCGGGTCGTTGTAGACTTCCGGCGAGTTGATCTCGTTGTCAAGCTCGACTTCGCGGGCACCGCAGGCCTCCATCTCGTCCTCGCAGGCCTTGATCTTAGCCCGCAGCTCGGCGCGGCGGCGGCGCTGCTCCTTGCCGTAACCGGCCCTGGCAGGCTCGGCGGCTTTGGCCGACTGTGCGGCGACGGGTGCGCTGCGGCCCATCAGGGCATCGTAGCTGGGGTAAAGCGTCGCCTTGCCGTCCTCCAGATAGAGGATGGGGCATCCGAGGCTGTTCATCAGGTGCCGGTCGTGGGTGACCATGAGCAGGGTCCCGGTGTAGGCCATCAGCGCCTCGGTCAGGTTCTCGCGGGTGTAGATATCCAGATGGTTCGTCGGCTCGTCCAGGAAGAGCAGGTTCGGGCGTTCCAGCACGATCTCGGCAAAGCGCAGGCGGGCCAGCTCGCCGCCGGACAGTGCCTCGCAGGGCTTGAACACTGTCTCGCCCCGGAAACCCAGCTTGGCCAGATGGCTGCGGACTTCCAGCTCCGTCATCCGGGGGTATTTGTTCCAGATGACGTCGATGACCCTGCCCTGCCCCAGGCGGTTCTGCTGCTGGGCAAAGATGCTGGGCCGGGCACCGGTGCCCAGCCGGACCATGCCGCCGGAGGGGCGGCGCTTGCCGTCCAGCACCTGCATCAGGGTCGATTTGCCGGCGCCGTTGGGGCCTGCGATGACGAGCCGCTGCCCGCGGCAGACTGTGTAGGTGAAAGGCTCCAGCAGGGTGCGCTCCCCGATGCGGATGGTCAGATTCTTCATCAGCACCAGTTCGTTCCACGGCTCCACGTCGTATTCGAAGCGGAATTTGAGCTGGTTCGTCTCATCTTTTGGGGCCTCGGTGATCTCCAGCTTTTCCAGCTGCCTGCGGCGGCTCTGGGCCATTTTGGTCGTGGAAGCGCGGACCAGATTGCGGTCTACGTAGTCCTGCAATTTTTCGGCCAGTGCCACATCGGCGTCGTGCTGCTTCTGGCGCAGGGCATCGGCGGCTTCCTTCTGGGGCAGATAGGCCGAGAAATTGCCCTTGTAGGTCATCATGGTCTGGAACGAAACTTCCCAGATCTTCGTACAGACGTTATCGAGGAAGTAGCGGTCATGGCTGACGACAAGGACCGCACCGGAATAGCCCTTGAGGTAGGTTTCCAGCCATTCCATCGTCGCAAAATCGAGGTGGTTGGTGGGCTCGTCCAGAATGAGGACGTCCGGCTTTTGCAGCAGCAGCTTTGCCAGCCGCAGGCGGGTCAGCTCGCCGCCGGACAGGACTGCGACGTTCTTGGTCCAGGTATCCTGCGCGAAGCCCATGCCGGACAACACCTTTTTGATGTTGACGTCCATATTGTATCCATCGGCTGCGTCGATGATGTTCTGCAGTGCATCGTGCTGCTCCAGCAGAGAGGCATCCTCCGGCGAAGCCGCCATCCGGCGCTCCAGGATCTGCATCTGTGCCATGGCATCCAGCACATGGGCGAAGCAGGAGCGCATCTCGCCGTAGATATCCAGCGTGGGGTCCAGCTTCGCGTTCTGTTCCAGATACCCAAGGGTGACGCCATGGGTCACACTGAACTCGCCCTCATAGTCGGTATATTCCCCGGTCAGGATCTTCAGAAGGGTGGTCTTGCCTGCACCGTTCTGGCCCACGATGCCGATGCGGTCCTCCCGCTCGACGCTGGCCGTGACATCATGCAGGACGATCTTCTCGCCGAAGGTCTTGCCCAGTTTTTCCAAATGTATCAGCATTGTTGTTCATCCAATCTTTTTGTTCCCACTTGCCGCACAGCGCAGGAGCTTAGAGCTGGTGGCGGCGGTTCTTCAGCCCGACATTGGCCAGCTCTTCCGGCTCCATGACCAGCTGATACAACTCTTCGAGATTCGAGATCTCGTAGGTCGGGCAGACCTTGCCCGGATTTTCGGCGTGGTTCGGGTTGTACCAGCAGGTATCCAGCCCGGCGTTGATGCCGCCCTGGATGTCGCTGGTGAGGCTGTCGCCCACCATCAGGACACGCTCGCGGTTCTCTACCCCCAGCGAACGGAGCGCCGTGTCAAAGATCTTGCGGTTCGGCTTTTCGCTGTCGAGTTTCTCGGAGACGAAGACCTCTTCGACGAACTCCTTCAGGCCGGACTCGGCCACACGGCGGGACTGCACCCGGTCGAAGCCGTTTGACACAACGGCCAGCGTTGCCACCTCGGCCAGCTCCTTCATCACGTCCAGCACATTGGGCGCGGCGAGGTCCGGGTGGGTGGAGAGCTGGTCGAGATAATATTGATTCATCTCGGCACCGCTGCCTGCGGCATTCACGGCCTTCAGGAAGCGGGTGAAGCGCTCCGCCATCAGCTTGTCGCGGCGGATCTGGCCTTTTTCCAGCTGACGCCACAGCTCCCCATTGATGGTGCGGTAGGTCTGCACCGTCTCGGCATCCGGCTCGATGCCGTAGTTGCGGAGCGTATCGGCCAGCGCCTTGCTTTCGGCTGCATCAAAATCCAGCAGCGTATTGTCTGCATCGAACAGGATGCAATAGTATTTTGCCATGGTTCAGTTTCCCCTCTCTTGTTGCATGTTCCGGGGAGCTTGTCCTCCCCAGCCGGAGCCGGTCTCTTCCGGATCGCCGGATTTGCCGGATCGTAAGAACAGCGAGAAGCCAGCCCCGCCCCGGCAGAGCTGGCTTCGCCTTATTCCTCGACTACTTCATACGTTTCATCGTCGGTTTGTTCCGGGGTGTTATCCTCGCAGCGGGCAGCGGCGGAACAGGGTGTTTCCGGGCATTTGGGCATCTCGGATTCCAAAACGCCATTGTCCACATTCTCCCAGTCCATCTCGTACCAGTCCACACTGCCGTCGGTCACATTTTCCTCACCGGGAAGCCCCGGAACACGGATCTTCTCGCAGAACATCCACTCACGCTCCCTTCGGAACAGCCTATGCAGCGGAGTGGAAAAATGTCAGCGGCTTGCTGCGGCCTCGGTGTTCTCCGCGCTCGTCTCGCTGGAAGCGGGCAGATCGTTCTCAGCCTTGCTTTCCGAAGCTTCGGTCTTCGATTCGGTTTTTGATTCTGCCTTCGATTCACTGTGGGAAGAAGCGCTTTCCTCTTTGGATTCACTCTTTGATTCGCTTTTCGACTCACTCTGAGAAGCGCTGGCCGACTCTGCCTTGGACTCGGCTTTCGACTCGCTCGTGGACGCCGATGCACTGGAAGCAGAGCTGGAGGAGTGCTCCGAGCTGCTGCCGGAGGTGCTGTGGGACGAGCTGGAACTGCCGGAAGAAGCGGCTTCTTCTTTGGACGAAGCGGAGGAACCGGATGTACTGCCGGAGGAAGCTCCGGACGAAGACGAGCTGCCCGAACTCGAAGAGCTGGAAGACGAGCTGCTGCTCGACGTGCTCGAACTGGACGATTCGCTGTTGACGGTCAAGGTCAGCGTGTTGCTCTTCACAGTGCAGTCGTTGTAGGTGACGACGGCGTAGATCTTATAGCTGCCGACGGCCATGGAGGAGACCGGAACGGTCACGGTCGTCTGGCCTGCAGCGGCCTTGACCTCTTCCCCGTTTGCGTACCAGCGGAGATTGTCGCTGCTGGCATACTTGCCGCCGAGCTTTGCCTTGAAGATATAGGAGCTGCCGAACAGGCCCTTGCCCTCGTTGGAGATCTCGACGGACACTGCGGCAAACACGGCCGTGACGTCAATGTTCTGTTGGAACTTGTCATCGGTGCGGGTGCGGGTGGTGACGCCGTCGCTCCACTTGACGAAGACATAGCCCTCGGCGGGAACTGCCGTCACGCTGATGGTCTGAGACGCATCGGTCACGGTGTAGCTCAGGGAGGTCTTGTCGGACTCACCGCCGGAGGTCAGCGTACCGCCGCCCTTCTTTTCGACCCGATAGTGCGCTTCATAGTGAACAGGCTCAGCGGTGGAACTGCTGGCGCTCTCGCTGGCAGACTCCGAGCTGGGAGCCTGGACCGCAGAACTGGGGTTGGAAATATACTCCAGTGTGCGGGTCGGAATGTTGGCGGTATCCGGGCGGCGGTCATCGGTGGTGTAGGCGTGGGTGCGCAGATAGCTCAGCGCTGCCTTGAGGCCCGCACTCTTCAGGTGGATGTCGCCGTTTGTGTAGTAGTCCGGCTTGCCGTAGCCATCCTCCCCCTTGAGGATCTCGGCGGTGTTCAGAAACTTGAGGCCCAGCTGCTCGCACAGGTTGAGCAGTGCCATGTTCATATCGTCGATCCTGGCCTGATCCATGTGAGGGTAGGTCGAGTGATCCGCCGGGATGGGCGGGATGGTGTTGACGATGATATCGGTATAGGGATAGCTGGCCTGGATGGCCTGGACCAGAGCGGTATAATTCGCGATAAAGTCGGCCACTTCCATGCCGTTGTCGTTGGTGCCGAGGGTGATGACCACGCGGCGGGGCTTCATCATGGCGACGGCCTGGGCAATGGGATAGGCATTGCTGTCCTTCTTAAAGGTGACGATGCCCTCATTCAGGGCTACCTGCGTGCCGATGCCCTCCTTGGCGCAGAACTGCTGCAGGGAAATCAGGCCGTTGTTGTACAGGCGCACCGTGTTGGAGTCGCCGATGAAGAGGGTCTCGTCCTGGTAGGACTGCCCCGCATCGGCCGTTTCTGCCAGCAGAGAAGCCGATGAATTGTCGATCTGATAGTGCTCTGCCAGATCTTCGCCACCCGCGGGCGTTTCCGAGGAGACGGAGTCTGCATCGGGTACATTCGGGGCGTCCACCTTGCCCCGCCTGAGCAGGGTCAGGGTGATGCCGATGGTCAGCAGCGCCGCCAGCGCACACACAACGCAGACCAGAACAGCCTGCCGCTGCAAAGGAGTCATAGATTGCTTGTCCGATTGTGTCCTACGATTCATAATGATTCACCATTTTTATTCTCAATCAGCGGTCCGGTCAGGCGTTCACAAGGGCGTCCGCAAGGGCGGCGCAGCTCTCGGCCAGAAAGACCGGGTGGAACGGTTCCAGCTCTTCCCGGCTGCCATAGCCGTACAGCGCACCGGCAGCATCCAGACCGCAGTCTGCCGCACCGCGCATATCGTCGTTGCGGTCCCCAACCATCAGGACCCGTTTGCCCTTGGCGCAGGGCTGCTCCAGCACGTAGCGGACGACCTCGGTCTTGGTGTCGCGGCTCTCATCCATGGAGGCCCCGCCGATGAAATCGAAGTATGGGGCAAGGCCCTGCTCCTTGAGAATGGGCGTCACCACCTGGGTGGGCTTGGAGGTCGCCGTGCAGAGCACAAAGCCCGCTTCCTTCAGTCGGCGGAGCATCTCTGCCGCACCGGGGAACACGCGGCACTCGTGGCTGCCCTTGACGGCATAGCTGGCACGGTAAAGCCCGGCGGCTTCCTCGACCCTGGCCGGGTCGGTGAAGTGCTCTGCGAACGTCTTGCGCAGCGGCGGGCCGAGGTAGCGGCGCAGGTCCACACCGGTGATATCTACGTTCATCTTGCGGAAGACCTCTTCCAGTGTATTCAGGATGCCGGGTGCGGAATCAATGAGCGTTCCGTCCACGTCGAATAAGATCACGTCATAGTGCTGCAAGGTTCATTTCCTCTCTTTCACACATATACAGTGTATAGTATAGCACAGTTTTCTGTATTCAGCAATTCCGCACAAAACGTTTTTTCATCTTTTGGCTAGATTGTTCATAGAATAGCCACAAACACAAAAAGCCTGCCCGGCAAAGTGCGGGCAGGCAGGGGCAACCGCCGGTTATTGCGCGGTGGTGGTGTTTTCCGTCGAGGGGTAATAGAGGTTGTTGGAGATAAATTCCAGCTTATCTTTGAGCGCCAGTTCCAGATTGGCCACGGCATGGACCATGTTGGTGGCCGAGTCGTTGATCTCCAGCAGCTTGCATAGGTCCACTTCCTTCATGGCCATCGCGGTCTTCATCTTCTGGCTCTCCGCGCAGAGGATGTGGCTGAGGGCAGATTCCTGCAGCGCAATGCTCTCCAGCAGGTCGATGACGGCCTGATTGAGGGTGACGCGGGGCAGTGCGGGGCATTCCAGCGTAGGCGTGCAGTTGGTTTCCGTGATCATAAATCGGGTCATCCTTTCTTATATAAGGTATGCCCCATTGTATGTCCGGGCCGCTACCTGTGTCACTCGGCGGAATCGGCTGCTTCCTTCGCAGAGACTTTTTCGATGACGTCGCGGTAGCCGCCAGAGCCGTACTGGATGCAGCGGTTGATCCGGCTGATGGTGGCCGTGCTGATTTCCACAGCTTTGACGATCTGGTCATAGGTACTGCCGCCCAAAAGCAGCTTGGCCGCTTCCAGGCGCTGCGCCATATCGGAGATCTCCTTTACGGTGCACAGGTCCTCAAAGAAATTGTAGCATTCTTCTCGTGTTTCAAGGCTCAGGATTGCATCGAACAGTGCGTCCGTGGTCGGGTTCTTTCTGGGGTTTTTCTCAGCCATAGCGGCCTCCTTTGCGGCAAGCGCCGGGTATTTGGAAGATTTTATGATTATATTATCACTTTAGCACGCGAAAGCGTGAAAGTCAAGTCTTTTCGCAACGTGAGTGATTTTCACATTTTAACGTGCATAGTTTTCTTCTCTTCACACATGAACAAAAATCACCTAAAAATTTTTACCAGCATTTTTCCCGAATTGGCACATCCTCCTAACTTGCCCAAAATATATTGACAAATTATGAAATCGGGACTAAAGTATACACAATCATTCGGCAAATGCAGTGAACAGGACACGACCTTTTCCCACACCTGCTCCCAGAGAGCTGTCGGTTTTGGTGTAAGACGGCAGCAAAGAGAGAGAGGTTATCCCCTGCGAGCAGCCGGTGCGAACCGAACAGTAGCACCTGGCCGATCCGCCCCCGTTACAGGGCGTCCCGCTCCGGTGAGGTTCTCCCGAAGCGTGCAGAAAGTGGCTGCCCTCAAAAGCAGCAAGCGAAGTGGTACCGCGGAGAATTGCAGTCGGGAGACCGGTTGTCAGGCCTTCGTCTTCGGGTGGATGCGGTCTGCATCCAGAACGAAGATGGGGGCTTTTTTCATCCCCTGCCGCCCGGCGCTTGTGGTTTTTGAGTGCAGCCGCCAGATGGACCCTGGCCGTTTTGCCGTTTGGAAAGAAAGGAAAGAGGTAAAAGAAATGAACACGCTGGTCATCGTTTTGATCGCAGCCGTGTGTCTGTTAGGAGCTTACACCTTCTACGGACGCTGGCTGGCAAACAAGTGGGGCATCGACCCCAAGGCTAAGACCCCCGCAGTCGTCCACGAGGACGGCCGCGACTACGTCCCCACCAACGGCTGGACCGTTTTTGCCCATCAGTTCAGCTCCATCGCAGGTGCCGGCCCTGTCACCGGTGCCATTCAGGCTGCCGCATTCGGCTGGCTGCCCGTTCTGCTGTGGGTTCTGATCGGCGGCATCTTCTTTGGTGCTGTGACCGACTTCGGCGCGCTGTATGCTTCCGTCAAGAACGACGGCAAATCCATGGGTATGCTGATCGAAAAGTACATCGGTAAGACCGGCCGCAAGCTGTTCCTGCTGTTCTGCTGGCTGTTCTGCGGCATCGTCATCGCAGCGTTTGCTGACATGGTCGCCGGCACCTTCAATGCCTTTGGCACCGACGGTGCTCTGGTCGAGGCCGCACAGACCAACGGTGCTGCCGGCATGGTCTCCATCATGTTCATGGTGTTCGCCGTCGTCTTCGGCCTGATCCAGAAGAAGTTCAACTTCTCCGGCTGGAAGGAGAGCGTCATCAGCATCGTCTTCATCGTTCTGTCTTTCGTGATCGGTGCAAACTTCCCCATCATCCTGGGCAAGGCTGCATGGAGCTACATCACCTTCATCTACATCTTCTTTGCAGCCGTTCTGCCCATGTGGCTGCTGAAGCAGCCCCGTGACCACATGACCACCTTCATGTTCGTGGCCATGATCGCAGGTGCCGTGGTCGGCCTGCTGGTCGCACACCCCACCATGAACCTGCCCGTTTTCACCGGTTTCACCAATGAGAAGCTGGGTACTATGTTCCCCATCCTGTTCGTTACCGTGGCCTGCGGTGCCGTTTCCGGTTTCCACAGCCTGGTCTCCTCCGGCACTTCTTCCAAGACCGTGGAGAACGAAAAGGATATGCTGAAAGTCGGCTATGGTGCCATGATCCTCGAAAGCCTGCTGGCTGTTCTGGCTCTGTGCGTTGCAGGCGCTGCTGCCGCTGCGGATGGCACCCCCGCTGCAGGCACCCCGTTCCAGATCTTCAGCCGCGGCGTTGCCGGTTTCTTTGAGATGTTCGGCATCCCCGCCTACGCTGCTACCGTCTTCATGACCATGTGCGTTTCTGCTCTGGCTCTGACCAGCCTGGATGCCGTTGCACGTATCGGCCGCATGAGCTTCCAGGAGCTGTTCAGCGTCGATGACATGGAGCATGCAGAGGGCTGGCGCAAGCTGTTCTGCAACGTCTACTTCTCCACCTTCATCACGCTGGTGTTCGGCTTCATCCTGACCAAGATCGGCTACGCCAACATCTGGCCGCTGTTCGGTTCCGCCAACCAGCTGCTGAGCGCTCTGGTTCTGGCCACCCTGTGCGTCTTCCTGAAGGTCACCGGCCGCAACAACAAGATGCTCTTCCCCCCGCTGGTCATCATGCTGTGTGTTACCTTCACCGCGCTGGTTCAGCGTCTGATCGCGATGGTCAAGGCCATCAGCGCTGCCGCTTCGGTGGGCATCCCTGCGGGTGAGACCACCTGGGGCGCTGTGTTCATCGCCAACGGCCTGCAGCTGATCCTGGCTGTCCTGCTGATCGTTCTGGGCCTGAACATCGTCTTCCACTCCTTCAAGGCTTATTCCAACGCGGAGCACAACAGCGAAGCAAAGGTCTAAAAACAACTGCGGTTTTCACGATTCGTTCGTAAAAACAGAAAGAGATCCCCGCTGACGTCATCGAACCCGTCAGCGGGGATCTCTGTTTTTCTGCGCTTCAGAGATGCGCACCTTCCCAGGCCTGCAGCACGGCCAGCTGCGTCTCGGTGTGGAACCAGTGCTCCCCGTCGGCCAGAAGGGTCAGCTGTGCCCCGGTCGCGCGCTTGAAGCGGTCGAGTACAGCATAGGAAGTCAGCTCGTCAGCTTCGCCATAGAGCACCTGCGTGGGGGTGCGCCAGCGGAACGGATGCTCCCGCACCCAGCAGAGATACGGCCATGAAAGCGTCTCTCCGAAAGTTGTGGGGATCTCCCCTGCCGCCTTCAGCTGCTCTTCGGTCACGTTGGCCTGCTGCATCATCCTGCCGATGAGGTCTTCCATATCCACGATGGGCGAAACGAAGAGCGCACGGCGCAGTGCCTTCTCCTGTAACGCCAGCATGGAAAACCACGCGCCGATGCTCGTGGCCCGCAACGAGACCTGCCGCCAGTGCACTCTTGCATACTGATCCATAAATTGCAGCTCCGGAACGACCACCCATGGCAGGAGCCGTTCGGGGCCGTTCTTCCACTCGCCATGTTCGGGCAGGTCAATGGCCAGCACCTGATAACCTGCCGGGCAGGCCTGCTCTGCAAATGCAAGGGCTTCCTCTTTGCTGCCCATTTTTCCGTGGACGTAGAGATACACCTTGCGGGAAGGCTCCCCGATGAGGAGCGCGGGGATGCCCTTCAGGGTAATGCGTTCTGTTTTCATAGCATCTTCACCATCATGATCTCGTCGCGGTAGGTTCCATCCTTGAGTTTGAAGGCACGGGGCTGGATGCCGCAGCGCGCAAAGCCAAATTTCTCATAGAGATGGATAGCACGGGTGTTATCGCTGTACACCCCCAGTTCCAGCTGTTCGAAGCCATTGGTGCGGGTCTGGTCAATGGCCAGCTGCATCAGATAACTGCCCAGACCGCAGCCCCAATACTCTTTCCGGACAGAGATGCCCATTACGGCACGATGGCGATACTTGATGTGCGGCCGCACCTGTGCCACACCAAACTCTCCCACCAGCTTTTCTCCGGCAAAAGCACCGACCTCAAAATTCAGCGCGCTGGCTTCAGAGCCTGCCAGCCCCTTTTGCAGCGTTTCCAGATTCGCGCCTTCTTCCGGGTAGCGCGCCATAAAATGGGTTTCGCGGTAGGTTGCAAGGCGGAATGCGTTGAGCGCTTCGGCGTCGTCTGCGCACAGACTGCGCACCGTCAGCAGTTCTCCGTTGGGCAGTTGGAACGCACACGGGACGATCTTCATGGTCAGCACTTCTTTCTGTTTGGAATGGGTCTATCATAACATCTTCGATCAGGTTTTACAACCCCGGAACGCAAAAAAAGGAGCCGCAGCACCCTATGACAGGCACTGCGGCTCCCATTTTCAGCCTGGAAGCTTGAATTACTTCACCATGCTTGCGACTTCAGCAGCGAAGTCGTCAGCGCGCTTCTCCAGGCCCTCGCCCTTCTGGAAGCGGGTGAACTTGACGATCTTGATGTCGCCGCCCAGGTCCTTAGCGACCTTAGCGGTGTACTGAGCAACAGACAGGTCGCCGTCCTTGACGAACTCCTGATCGACCAGGCAGTTCTCCTTGAAGAACTTCTTGATCTTGCCCTCGATCATCTTCTGCTTGACTGCATCCGGCTTGTTGGCGGTCTTCGGATCGCCAGCCATCTGAGCGAGCATGATCTCCCTCTCCTTGGCCACGACCTCAGCAGGGACAGAAGCCTCGTCCACATAGCTGGGGTTTGCAGCAGCGACCTGCATGGCGATGTCCTTGCCGTAAGCAACGAACTCGTCCTTTGCGTCGATGCCATTGGTGGTCTCGAAGTTGACCAAGATGCCGTGGGTGCCGCCGCCGTGGACGTAAGCAGAGCAGACGCCCTCGTAACGGACGAAACGACGAACCTTGATGTTCTCCTTGATGACCAGGATCAGGTTCTTCAGAGCCTCGTCCACGGTCTCGCCGGACTCGGTCTTGCAAGCCATCAGAGCCTCAACGTCAGCAGGGTTCTGCTTCATGATGACCTGAGTTGCCTCCTTGACGAAAGCAACGAACTTGTCGTTCTTGGCAACGAAGTCGGTCTCAGCGTTGACTTCGATGACAACGCCGACCTTGCACTGCGGGCAGTAATCCGCGTAGACCATGCCCTCAGCAGCGGTACGGCTTGCCTTCTTTGCAGCGGTAGCCAGACCACGCTCACGCAGGATCTCGATTGCCTTCTCGAAGTTGCCGTCAGCCTCAGTCAGAGCCTTCTTGCACTCCATCATGCCGCAGTCGGTCTGCTTGCGCAGCTCCATAACGTCTTTTGCAGTAATAGCCATTTTTATTCTCCCTTACACGTTACTAAACGGGTTTGTTCGGAATACGGAAAAATCAGGCGTTTGCTTCCTCAGCGGGAGCTTCCTGGTTGCCCTGCTTGCCTTCCAGAACAGCGTCGGCCATTGCACCGGCGATCAGCTTGACAGCGCGGATCGCGTCGTCGTTGCCGGGGATCACGTAATCGATCTCATCGGGGTTGCAGTTGGTATCGACGATTGCAACGATGGGGATGTTCAGCTTGCGGGCCTCAGCAACAGCGATGCGCTCCTTGTGAGGATCGACGATGAACATAGCCTTGGGCAGGGTCTTCATGTTCTTGACGCCGCCGAGGTACTTGTCCAGCTTCTCCATCTCCAGCTCCAGCTTAGCCACTTCCTTCTTGGGCAGCAGCTCGAAGGTGCCGTTCTCCTGCATCTTAGCCAGCTGATCCATGCGGTCGATACGCTTGCGGATGGTGCGGAAGTTGGTCAGCATACCGCCCAGCCAGCGAGCGTTGACGTAGTGCATGCCGCAGCGCAGAGCCTCGTCACGGATGGACTCCTGAGCCTGCTTCTTGGTGCCGACGAACAGGATGTCGCCGCCCTCAGCTGCAACTTCCTTCACGTAGTTGTAAGCCTCATCCAGCTTCTTCACGGTCTTCTGCAGATCGATGATATAGATGCCGTTGCGCTCGGTGAAGATATACTTCGCCATCTTGGGGTTCCAGCGACGGGTCTGGTGACCGAAGTGCACACCTGCTTCGAGAAGCTGCTTCATAGAAACGACTGCCATAGTAAAAATACCTCCAGATATTGTTTTGCCTCCGCACACCGTGATCAGGGCACCGTATCGGACGGGCCTGACTGCCCTCCACCCGGATGGGCACAAAAGGGCATAGTGATGCGTGTGTAATGCTGAATTATAATAGCACAAAAAGGACGCGGATTCAAGAGCTTTTCGCTGTTTTTTACAAAAAGATTTTGCGATTTTCTCTTATTTGCCAGTCGGTGCCGCTTCCAGGCCCTCCATCCCCATCCGGCTGAGGGCATAGCCCTTGCCGAACATCAGGTCGTATTGGAGCAGCCAGTGGTTGGCGCCCCACTGCTGCTGCAATGCAGTAGGCTCCTGGGTGGTGGTGCCGTCCCGGTTCATGACGGTGCCGCGGGTGTTCGTGCGGTACGCCACCTGCAGCTGGCGGTTCAGATACTGGAAATAGAGCGGCTGCTTCAGGCCGTAGATGTTCATCATGACCGGCGAAATGTCGTAGGCAGCGATGGTGCCAAGATCCACAGGCTGCTGCGAATAGTTCGACCACATGAGCAGGGTCGTCTGGTGGAGGCGGGGGTCAGCGCTGGAATCGCTGGCATAGCCGCTCTTGGTGAAGACGTCGTAGTTGGAATCAATGGGGTTGTAATGGTCGCCCCAGAACACGAGGATGACCGGCTCGTCCACCTGAGAGAAGTAGTCGGTCAGGCGACCCAGCATGGCGTCGGCATCCCGGATGCCAGTGGCAAAGTCTTCGAGCGCCCCCAGTGTGCTCCGGCTGATGCCAGACGGAGCGTTCAGCACCTTGACGCGCTGGTCGTCGGGGTAGTTGTCCTTATTATAATTGGTGTGATTCTGCATCGTGACGGCATGGAGGAAGACCGGCGCATCGGACGAGGCCTTCATGCTCTCGTACTGCTGGATGATCTGGTCGGCCATGGAGTCGTCCGTGACAAGGCCGGAGGTCCAGTAGTGCCTGCGCACCTTGTTGACGTGGGTCATCTTTTCCAGACTGAGGAAAGTGTCCAGACCCAGATTCGGATAGGCCGTGTCGCGGCTCCAGTATTTGGCCCAGAAGCAGTGGACGGCGGCGGTCTGATAGCCCTGCGTCTTGAGGTAATTCGGCAGAGAGAACATGGGCCGGGTCACATGCTGCTGATAGGGCTTGCTGCCGTTGGGCAGATAGGAGACGGAATAGCCGGTCAGCGCCTCAAACTCCACGTCGCAGGTGCCGCCGCCGAAGCTGGGGCTGTAAGCCCGGCCGGAAGCGCTGGTCTCCTGCAGGCGATGGAGGTTGGCGGAAACATCCGTGTCGAATGCAAAGCCATACTGCTCCAGCTCCGAGACATCCCAGTAGGACTCGTCCATCACATAGATGATGGTGGGGCTCTGTTCAGTCTCCCCGGCAGGCGTGACCGCCCCATAGGACGCCGGGTAGAGCGGTGCCGTCTGGTAGTTCCCGGCTGCGGCGGTGTCGTCCAAAATCTCGTTCACGGCATCTTCCGAGTAGTCGTCCGGTTTCGAGATCTCCAGATTGGTGAGGTTGGTCAGAAAACTTGTGGTGACGCCGTAGTAGCGATAATAGCGGTCCTGCATCCAGGCGTCGGGCAGAATGCCGATGGCCTGGGTGACTGTGGGCTGCAGGAAGACACCGAAAAGCAGGCCGCAGATGGCCGCAGCGCTGGCCGCAACGCCCAACACGCGGGGCTTCCAGTTCAGCTTGTTCCGCCCGCGGTAGAGAAAGAAGCTGGCCACGAGCAGCAGCAGAATGATAACGATGGAGACCACCATGCTGGTCTGGATATGGATCCCAGCAGCGGAAGCAACGCCTGCCGCTTCCGAGACCTGCGCCAGATCCCACGGGAGAAACGGCTCACCGCGCAGCTGCAGCGTGTAGAAATCCACCGCCGCCGGGACACAGCCGAGAATGGCCGCGATCAGGGTCGCCAGCGGCGCGAACCGGGTCAGCCAGTCCACCGTCAACCAGATGAGGAAAAGCAGCGCCCATGCCAGAAGATACGCTTCGGCGTGGGGAAAAATGTATTGGGTCAGAGTGTCCACGGTCAGACTGCCGCGGGCGATCCACTCCGTGAGCACCACAAGCACCAGCGTGACGACCGGCGGGAAAGCCAGCCGCAGCGCATGGAGCCTGGCCGGAGTGCGGGATGCGCGTTTATTCATACAAGAACCGTTCCTTTCACTTCCTGAGCGCCCCCATGGGGCGATGATCTTTGAGTTTGCGAGCACAAATCATGGCCCACGGTTCCCTATTATAATCCTGTTTTCTGTAAAATCAAACCCTAATTCCGGAAAAACAGATGAAAAACTTTCATCCATCCAACCAGCGGCGCAGCTTTTGCCAGAACGAAGCACTTTTTTGCTCCGGCAAAGGCAGTTCTGTGCGCACCAGAACGGCATCCAGCCCGATCTTGTCAATCTCCTCCCAGGGGATGGTCAGCGTCTCGTCCCGCCCCAGCAGCCCGAACAGATGCGGCCTGCCCAGCAAAAGCAGGCTCCGGACCTGCGCGGTCTGCGGGTCAAGTTCCAGATCATCGGCCCTGCCCAGGCAGGCCCCATTGGACAGCTGCACGACCTCTTTGGCGCAAAGCTCCCGGAATGTCATCGGCTCCCCTCCCCGCTGTGTGTTCTCTTTTACTGTATGCGGCAGGGCGGCGCTTGATGCAGACCGGTCCCTTGTGTTATACTGAGTGCAGAGACCAATTGGAAAACTCACCCATTCAGATCGAGGTATGTGTCGATGTATAAAAATATCGTGTTTGATTTCGGCGGCGTCATGGTCGATTTTGACCCCAAGGAGTATCTGGTGGACCGTTTCTGCAACGCCGATGTGGAGGAGCAGGTCAGCGCCCTGACCTTTGACAGCGAAGAGTGGAAGCTGCTGGACGCCGGGCTCATCACCCGGTTCGAGGCCAACCAGCGGATGCTGGCCAAAGCCAGAGAACAGGGCTGCGCCTTTGAGGTGCAGGGCGTTCTGGATGACTGGATGCACATCCTGCGCCCCCGCCGCCGGATGCAGGAGCTGGTGCAGAAGCTGAAAGCCCACGGCTACTGCGTTTATTACCTGAGCAATATTCCGGAAGATGTGCTCGACCTGCTGATGAACCGGGACATGAAGGGCCTGTTCGACGGCGGCGTGGCCTCCTGCGAGGTCCACATCAACAAGCCGGACCCCCGCATCTACAAGGCGCTGCTGGAAAAATACCACCTCAAGGCACAGGAGAGCGTCTTCATCGACGACCGGCTGGACAATGTGCAGGCGGCCTTCCGGCTGAGCTTCGCCGGCATCCAGATGAAGGAGAGCGTCGGCACACTGGTGCGCAGCCTTGCCACCTGCGGCGTGGCCCTGCGCTGAGCCGCACCAAAACACAAACCGCCCGGTTCCATGCTGTTTTCGGCACGGAACCGGGCGGTTTTCTGCGCGTAGACGTTACAAAGTTACTTGGCTTCGTAATTCTGGCAGAAGTGCGGGGTCTCGATCTGCTGGGTGGTGCAGGAGCAGTGCTCCGTCACCTTGATCTGCGGCAGGTCACACTTGCAGCTCTCCACATTGTGGCGGCACTTGCAGACATCGCAGACAACACCGGTATTTTCCATTCGTTCTCACCTCTTTGAATCTGGGATGCTTCTAGGATGCCCCCATTCCGTGAGATTTATACACCGGTCACTTCTCTGCCCCGGCCTCGCGTTTGGCCCGGATGGTCACGACCACATGCTGGATGGAAAGGATGGGGTGCACCGGCAGCATCCGCGGTCCGGCCCAGCGCATGACAGTGCGGATTTTCTCCCGCATGGCAGGCTTGTAGCAGTGGACTTTGCAGGCCGAACAGAAGGTCTTCGTCTCCATGAACGGACAATGGTCGATGCGGGCCAGCGCATAATCGCGAAGCTCCTGACATTCCGGGCAGAGCGAGCATTTGGGGCTGTGGTGCTGCCTGCGGCAGTAGAGCGCGATCATCTCACTCACCAGAAGTTGTTCATCCGCGCGCTTTTTCACAAGGTCTTTCGGGGTGGTCTGTTTCATGCGTTCCTCCAGATACAACAAAAAACCGGCAGAAAGCCGGTATCGTTCGGTTCTCTGTCGGTTAGTTTATCAAGACAAACTCATTTTGTCAAGAGAAAAGGCTTACCATGCAGCCAGGTCAGCGCCCAGCTTGCGGCAGGCAGCCTGGACATCGTCGTCGGGCGTCTCGTTGCAGATGAGGCCCTCTTCGCTGAACAGGACCACGCCGTCCTCCTTGACACGCTCGCACCAATCGCGCATCCACTGGCCGTCGCCCCAGCCGTAGGAGCCGAACAGAGCGACCTTCTTGCCGTTCAGGGAACCTTCCAGAGAAGCGAACATCGGCTCGAACTCGCTCTCCTCCAGCTGCTCAGCGCCCATTGCGGGGCAGCCAAATGCCACAACGTCATATTCGCCCAGCTTGGCAGCATTCATCTCGCCGCAGGGAACGATGGTGGCGGCAGCACCTGCCCCCTCAGCGATGCAGTTTGCCATGGTCTCAGTGTTGCCGGTCGCGCTCCAGAATACGATTGCTACTTTGCTCATAAAGAAGAACCTCTCTTTCAATTGTGGTTAGTATGTTCTAACTTTTATCACCAGGAAAATGCGTCATCCGAAACGGACGCGCATTTTCACGGTTAGATTTCTCTAACCATAGACAAGATACCACAATGCGGCAGGGTTGTCAAGGTTCTTTTGCAGTTTTTTCTACTCCCCTGCTCAAAGCAGCTGCGGAACGGTAAACACCAGCGTCAACACACCGAATATGACCGGCTGATGGAGCAGATACAGCACCAGCGAGTGCCGCCCCAGCCAGCCCAGCGGCGGGCAGACCGACCGGCGCAGCGGCTCCATCCGTTTGCGGCCGACAAGAGGATGCAGGTAGTACCCCGCCCAGAACAAAAACAGCCACGGCAGCAGCGGGAAGTAATCGGAGGAGTAAAAAGAGACCGGATAAAAGCCGAAGTATGCCGTGAGGTAGTTGGCATACAGCCCCTGCGGCAGCGCCCAGCGCAGCGGGCCAAGCCCCCAATAGCCATTCATCGTGTGATAGGTCAGCGCGAACAGGATCAAACTGACCGCCAGCCCCACCGCCGGCGGGATCTTTTGCAGCCACTTCTGCACAAGGCCCGTCAGGAGCATGGCTGAGCCCAGCAGGGTCAGCACCCCAAACCAGACCACATCTTCCGGCATGAACAGCAGCGTCACCGCTGTGACCAGCGCTCCGGCACCAAAGACCGCCGCGCCGCGTTTGAGCGGATGATGCCCCAGCGGCAGACAGAAGCCGGACAGCAGGATGAACACCCAGCAGATGGATTGCTGCCACAGCCGCCCCTGCCCGGCGGAATACCACGGCACCACGACCCCGAAGAGATATACGGCATCCCACATGCCATGGTAGAGCATCATGCTGATGAGGTCAAGCCCGCGCAGCTCGTCCAGCAGCGCGTAACGGGATGAAGACGATTTCATGAGGAAACTTCCTTTTTCGTTTTTTGTCTCATTGTACGCTTTGCCGCCGGGCGCGTCAAGCAAAAAAGCTGCTGTGCAGCTTGAGCCACACAGCAGCTTTTGAAAAAACGGGATCAGACCTCGGTGTTGAAGTAGCGCTTCAGCAGGCCCTCAAAGCCACGGCCATGACGTGCTTCGTCCTTCGCCATCTCATGGACGGTGTCGTGGATGGCGTCCAGATTCAGAGCCTTTGCCTTCTTGGCCAGGTCCATCTTGCCAGCGCAGGCACCGCACTCGGCCTCAGCGCGCATCATCAGGTTCTTCTTGGTGCTGTCGGTGACGACCTCACCCAGCAGCTCGGCGAAGCGGGATGCGTGGTCGGCTTCCTCGTAAGCGTAGCGCTTGTAAGCCTCGGCGATCTCCGGGTAGCCCTCGCGCTCTGCGACGCGGGCCATAGCCAGATACATGCCGACTTCGCTGCACTCACCCTCGAAGTTTGCGCGCAGACCGTCCACGATCTCCTGGGGAACACCCTCAGCCTTGCCGATGCCGACGACATGCTCGGTCACATAGGTGTTGCCGGTCTTCTCCACGAATGCAGAAGCGGGAGCCTTGCAGACGGGGCACTGCTCCGGGATGGAGCCTTCAGCGATATAACCACAAACGGTGCAGACATACTTTTTCATAAGATAGACCTCCATAATTTCTCAGTTATTCTTTTGGCCGTCCCTGGTACGGTCGGCCTTGGTTTCTGAGCCTATTATAGCAATGATTCCTAGGTTAGTCAAGGATAATTTTAAGAATTATTCCTATTTAATAGTTTGTTTACACCTGGAGATTGCCGCTGGTGGCAGCGTCAGAACCGTCGGCTGCGTCGAACTCATAATCGTTGCCGGGCAGGATGGCGTTGAGCAGGATGCCGACGATGGCAGCGATGGCCAGACCGGACAGATTGATGGAGACGCTGCCCACCATGAAGGTCAGGCCGCCCACCGAGTTGAAGCCCAGCGCGGACACCAGAATGACAGCAGCAACGATCAGGTTGCGGCTGTTGGTAAAGTCCACCCGGTTCTCGACCACGTTGCGGACACCGATGGCAGAGATCATGCCGTACAGCACAAAGCTGATGCCGCCGATGATGCCCGTGGGGATGGTGTTGATAACTGCCTCAAACTTGGGGCTGAAGCTCAGGATGATGGCCAGCACCGCAGCGATGCGGATGACCAGCGGGTCGTAGATACGGCTCAGCGCGAGAACGCCGGTGTTCTCACCGTAGGTAGTGTTGGCCGGGCCGCCCAGCAGGCCGGCCATGGCGGTCGCAAGGCCGTCGCCCATCAGGGTGCGGTTCAGGCCGGGGTCGTTGATATAGTTGTGACCGACGGTGGCGCTGATGGCGGCAATATCGCCGACGTGCTCCATCATGGTCGCCAGTGCGATGGGCAGGATGGTGAAAAGGGCGCTGATGAACTCCGGGCTGCCGTCGATGGCGAACAGGCCCATGGCGTTTTGATGCAGCGGGATGCCGAACCAGTCGGCGGCAGCGATGGCCTGGAAATCCACGGCACCGGTCACGAGAGCAACCGCGTAGGAGACCAGAACACCGATGAGGATGGGCAGGATCTTGACCATGCCCTTGCCCCAGATGTTGCAGACGATAACCGTGCCCAGCGCCACAAAGGCCAGCAGCCAGTTCGACTCACAGTTGGTGATGGCAGAGGGAGCCAGGATCAGGCCGATGGAGATGATGATGGGGCCCGTGACCACCGGCGGGAAGAACTTCATGATGCGGCGGATGCCGAAGGTGGAGATGAGCAGGCTGACCACCAGATACAGGATGCCGGAGAAGGCAACGCCTGCACAGGCATAGGGCAGCATCTTCGTGTTGGCAACGGTCAGGTTTCCGTTGGCATCTGCCAACATGGGGGCCACGATGGAAAAGCCGCCCAGATAGGCAAACGACGAGCCAAGAAAAGCCGGGACCTTGCCTCTGGTGACCAGATGGAACAGCAGCGTACCAAGACCTGCGCAGAGCAGCGTGGTGGAGACGCTCAGGCCCGTCAGCAGCGGCACCAGCACCGTGGCACCGAACATGGCGAACATGTGCTGTACGCCGAGGATCAGCATCCGACCCGTGCCCAGCTGGCGCGCATCGTAAATGCCTTTGGAGTAGTCGATTTTTTCACTCATAAAAGAGTTCTCCTTTCGCGTTTTACTTCCAAAAAAAGAGGCATTGCCGCAAAAAAGCGACAGTGCCTCAGCTTTCGGGAAGAAAAAACATTCGGGACGGGAGAACAGCCTCCGTGCTCCGCAAAGTTGAACCGTGCATTCTGCTCTCCCCTTCCCTTCGTACGCTGTAAAGTATATCAGAAACCACCCCATTCTGCAATGGATTTCCGGTTTTTTGGCATTCTTTCTGCGATTGCTTTCTTTTTCAGGTTTTATTCCCCTGCGGCAGCATTTTGCACCTGCATCTTGCAATCCGGCCCCCTGCGCACTATAATAATACCGATTAAATGGATTGAGATTTAAGGAGACCCAATGATCTATCTGGATTATTCCGCCAATACCCCAGCCGACCCGCAGGTGCTCGACCGGTTCTGCTCCGTAGAGCGGCGCTGCATCGGCAACGCCAACTCCCATCATCAGGCAGGCACCGCCGCCAGAGCCGAGATCGACGCTGCCACGCTGAAGATCGCCGCTTTGCTGGGCGTACAGCCTGCCGAGATCATCTATACCTCCGGTGCCAGCGAATCCAACAACTTCGCGCTCAAAGGGCTGGCCCGGCTCTCCCGCCATGCGGGCAGGCGCATCATCTCCACCCCGCTGGAGCATTCGTCCGTCAGCGGCACTCTGACCGCGCTGCAGGAGCAGGGCTATGAGATCGACCTGCTGGACATCCGGCGGGACGGAACCGTAGACCTTGACCATCTGAAAGAGCTTCTGCGGCCGGACACCATCGCCGTGGCGGTCACGCTGGTAGACAGCGAACTCGGCGTCGTGCAGCCGGTGGAGGAGATCGCCGCCATCCTGAAAGACTACCCCAACTGCCACCTGCATGTCGATGCCACCCAGGCCGTTGGAAAGATCCCCGTCTCGTTTGAAGGGGTGGACACCATGAGCCTGACGGCCCACAAATTCTATGGCCTGAACGGCATTGGCCTGCTGCTCAAGCGGCGGAATCTGGCACTGGAGCCGCTCATTCACGGCGGCGAGAGCACCACCATCTACCGCAGCGGCACCCCTACGGTGGCGCTGGCGTCTTCCTTGGCCTGTGCACTGGAACTTGCCATAGAAAACCTGCCGGAACGCTCTGCCTCTGTCCAAAAGCGGAACGCGGAACTCCGCGCGGCCCTGTGCCAGCACCCGGAGGTGCGCATCAACAGCCCGGAAAACGCCATTCCGCACATCCTGAACCTCAGTGTCCGGGACGTAAAGGGCACGGTCTTTCAGCGGGAACTGGACGCCCACGGCGTCTGCGTCTCGGTCAAATCGGCCTGCTCGTCGGACGGCCTGCCCTCCCGCGCAGTGTTTGCCGTCAGCCGGGACCGCCGCAATGCCCTCTCGTCCTGGCGCATCAGTCTGAGCCATCTGACCACCGAGGCAGAGATCCAGGAATTTTTACGGGTGTTCGACGTCTGCTGCCAGCAGCTGACCGCCGTACACGGAGATCGATAAGGAGAAATCATGAAACGCGAACTCGAACCCTATCAGATGATCGAACGCAGCATCATCAAAAAATACCGCAAAGAGCTTTGGACTCCCTTCATCGTAGCCGTCAAACGGTATGAGCTCATCCAGGCAGGCGACAAGATCGCCGTCTGCATCTCCGGCGGCAAAGACTCCATGCTGATGGCAAAGCTCATGCAGGAGCTGCAAAAGCACAGCGATGTTCCCTTTGAGCTGGTCTTCCTCGTGATGGACCCCGGCTACAATGAGCTCAACCGCCAGAAGATCGAATCCAACGCGGCACTGCTGCACATCCCGGTGACCATCTTTGAGAGCAACATCTTCTCGGTGGCCAACAACACCGACAAGAACCCCTGCTACCTCTGCGCCCGGATGCGCCGCGGTCACCTGTACAGCAAGGCCAAGGAGCTCGGCTGCAACAAGATCGCGCTGGGCCACCACTTCAACGATGTCATCGAGACGACCGTTATGAGCATGTTTTACGGCTCCCAGCTGCAGGCCATGCCACCAAAGCTCCACAGCACCAGCTTCCCCGGCATGACCCTCATCCGCCCGATGTACTGCATCCGCGAGGAGGACATTCTGGCCTGGAAGCGGTACAACGATCTGGAATTCATCCAGTGCGCCTGCCGCTTCACCGAGAACTGCACCATGTGCGACAATGGCGGCGGCGGTTCCAAGCGGCAGGAAACCAAACTCCTGCTCCGCCGCCTCAAGCGCGACAACCCCAACATCGAAAACAGCATTTTCCGCAGCATCCATGCCGTCGCGCTGGACACCATGCCGGGGTATAAATCCGAAGGCGTGGAGCATAGCTTTCTGGAACGGTTTCATGCGATGGAAGATATGGCAGCTGACGTTGAGCTGTGAGCTTCTGCGAAAAATCATGCAGCATCGGTGGTATCATAAACAAGCTGTTTCACTAAAAAAGCGGGAATGGACCGGACGATTCCGATCCATTCCCGCTTTTCAGCTTTGTGAAACCAGTTGGAGTCAAACGCTTACAGCGAATTCACGTACACTCAACAGGGGCTTCCTCTTTTATTAGATAGAGATCGTGTTACACACGTCGATCAGCACCGGGTCGAGGGTCTTGGTCATTTCAAGAGCCTCATCGACGGGGTAATCCACGAGGTGCTCGCCCTTCATGCCGACGATGCGGTTGTACTTTCCCTCTTCCAGCAGGCAGACAGCGTGGTAGCCCATGGCGGAAGCGTTTACGCGGTCGCGCAGAGTGGGCGAGCCGCCGCGCTGGACGTGGCCCAGGATGGTGGCGCGGGTATCAATGCCGGTGCGGGCCTGGATCTCGTTGGCGATCTCCTGCGAGTGGCCAATGCCCTCGGCAACGATGACGATGAAGTGGCGCTTGCCGGTGCGCTGCGTCTCGGTGATCTTATCGAGGATGTCGTGCTGCATGTCGAATTCCTTCTCCGGCAGCAGGACTGCCATTGCACCAGAGGCGATGGCGACGTTCAGAGCGATGTAACCAGCATTGCGGCCCATGACCTCGACAACGCTGCAGCGGTCGTGACTCTGGGTGGTGTCGCGCAGTTTGTCGATCATTTCCAGAGCGGTGTTCATCGCGGTATCGTAGCCGATGGTGTAATCGGTGCAGGCAATATCATTGTCGATGGTACCGGGCAGGCCGATCATCGGGATACCGCGGTGTGCCAACTCACGGGCACCACGGTAGGAGCCGTCGCCGCCGATGACGACCAGCGCATCAATGCCAAGCTCGCGGCACTTGGCAGCGCCCTTGTCCTGGCCCTCTTTGGTCTTGAACTCCAGGCAGCGGGCGGTGTACAGGATGGTGCCACCGGCCTGGATGATGTTGGAAACACTGCGCAGGTTCATTTCAAAGCACTCGCCGTTCAGCAGGCCGTTGTAGCCGCGCTGAATGCCGATCATCCGATATCCCTTGTGCAGGCCGGTACGAACCACAGCGCGCACTGCAGCATTCATGCCGGGGGCGTCGCCGCCGCTGGTCAAGACACCAATCGTTTTGATTTGCTTTTCCATAAGAGAGATTCCCTCCAATTGTTTCTTCATTCACCTCGGAGCAGTGCCCCTTCTTCCTGACACTGCTCCATTGCTTTGCTCATTTCTGATACGACTTGCCTTGAATTATTATAGCACAGTTTTCCTGTGAATCCAATACCTTTTTGAAACTCCGTTAAAATTTTGCTAAAGTCTGCTTTGCCGCGAAGCTGCGATGATTTTTATGAAAGTTGCATCTGTACAATTCGTTCCGAAGCATGTTATTTTGTTGCAACGTTCTTTTCGCCGACCAGACGCCGCAGCTCCTGGAAGAAGAGCGGATGGCCGGAAGTATACAGTCTGCGGGGGGCCGCAAGCTTCTGTTTGGTGTCCTCCAGATAGAAGATGACCGGCATATCACCGTCAAAAATCTCCAGCAGGTTGACGACTTTTGCATACTGCGGGCAGCTGCGTGACGGCAGACGAATATAGAGCCGCTGGGCCGCATCCCGCATCCGGTCCGGGCGGTTCGCCTGCGGGTGCTTGGGGTCGTAGCCTTCAATGGGCGAGATGCTTTCGGCCATCAGCTTGGACGGCTCGTCCTCGCGGACCGACAGACGCCCCTCGATGACCACAACGGCATTTTCCCGGATGGCATCCCGGAAGACCTCCAGCACCTTCGGGAAGACGATGACCTCCATCGTGCCGGTCAGGTCTTCCACGCTGGTAAAGGCCATCAGGCTGTTCGACTTGGTGGTCATCATCCGGCTCTTGACAATGGTGCAGACGATGCGGACATGGGCATTGTCCAACCCATGCGCTTCCTCGCCGGTCAGGGCCTTGATGGAATGGGTCGCAAACTTTGCCGACTGCTCCCGGTACGCATCCAGCGGGTGGCCGGACAGGTACAGGCCGCTGACCTCTTTTTCCTGCTGCAGCAGTTCGGTATGGGAGTATTCTTCGAGGTGCCGGATCTCATATACATCCTTGGACGTGTTCTGTGCTCCCCCGCTCATCAATGAGAACAGGTCGAGCTGCCCGTCCAGATTCCGCCGGGAGTCGCTCTCCACGCTCTTGATGATGCCATCCACGGCCTCCACGAGGCTGTGGCGGTTCTCACCCATGCTGTCGAATGCGCCCGCCTTGACGAGGCTTTCCACGGCCCGGCGGTTCATTTCGTTGCCGTACAGCCGCTTGCAGAAATCATACAGGCTGGCGTAGGGCTTTTCCCCACGCTCGTCCACGATGCGTTCCACAAGGTTGCGGCCCACGCTCTTGACCGCGTTCAGGCCGAACCGGATCTGCCCCCTGGCATCCGCCGTAAAGCCGCCGTTCGAAATGTTGATATCCGGCGGGAGCACCCGGATGCCCAGGCGGGCACATTCGCCCGAATACTCGATGACCTTATCGGTATTATCGAGCACGCTGGTCAGCAAGGCTGCCATGAACTCGCTGGGATAATGGCACTTGAGATAGGCCGTCTGGAATGCGACATACGCATAGCAGGCCGCGTGGCTCTTGTTGAACGCATAGGACGCAAAGCTCGACATTTCGTCATAGATCTCGTTGGCGACCTTTTCCGAGATGCCGTTGGCCACGCAGCCGGGACACTCGTGGCCGGGCTCGGTGCAGCCGTGAACAAAGTGTTCCCGCTCTGCCTCCATGACCGCATGTTTCTTCTTGCTCATGGCGCGGCGGACATTGTCTGCCTGCCCGAACGAAAAGCCTGCCAGCTCACGGAAGATCTGCATGACCTGCTCCTGATAGACGATGCAGCCGTTGGTCACATCCAGAATGTGGGCCAGCTGCGGGGTCTTGTAGCTGATCTTTTCCGGCTCGTGGCGGTTGCGCAGATAGGTCGGGATGGAATCCATCGGGCCGGGGCGGTACAGACTGATGAGTGCGATGACATCTTCCAGGTTCTGCGGCTGCAGCCCTACGAGGACCTGCTTCATGCCCGAAGATTCGAGCTGGAACACACCCTCCGTCTCGCCCTGACCCAGCATTTTGTAAGTCTCCGGGTCATCGTAATCGAGCGCTGCAACGGAGAAATCCGGCTCTTTTTTCTGGATGGCCGTTTCCGCATCCCGAATGACCGTCAGTGTGCGCAGGCCGAGGAAGTCCATCTTCAGCAGGCCAAGCTCCTCGATCTCGGTCATGTTGAACTGGGTCACAGGCAGACCGTCGTTGGTGGCGAGGGGCAGATAGTAGTCGGTCGGCTCCGGGGTGATGACGACGCCCGCCGCGTGGGTGGACGCATGGCGCGGCATTCCCTCCACCTTGAGGGCCGTGTCGATCAGTTCCTGGACCTTCGGGTCGGTGTCGTACATCCGCTTCAGCTCGGCCGAGACTTCCAATGCGCGCTTCAGCGTCATCTTCAGTTCCATCGGGACTTGCTTTGCGACCACATCCACGTCCTGATAGGGCATCCCCATCACACGGCCCACGTCACGGATGGCGTTGCGGGCGGCCATGGTGCCAAAGGTGACGATCTGCGCCACATGGTCAGCACCGTATTTCCGGTTGACGTAGTCGATGACTTCCTGACGGCGCTCATAGCAGAAGTCCACGTCGAAGTCGGGCATACTGACACGTTCGGGGTTCAGGAAACGCTCGAAGATGAGGTTGTAGCGGATGGGGTCGATGTCGGTGATGCCGACGCTGTAGGCGGCAATGCTGCCTGCACCGGAACCACGGCCCGGCCCCACCGGGATGCCCTGGCTCTTGGCGTAGTTGATATAATCCCAGACGATCAGATAGTAGTTCGTGTAGCCCATCGTCTTGACCACGCCGATTTCGTAGGTCAGGCGGTCTTTGTTGGCCTGCGGGACATCGGGGCCGTAGCGGCGCTCCAGACCCTCCCAGCAGAGCTTTTCAAAAAAAGCCTGGTTGTCCATTCCGTTGGGTGCTTTGTAGTAGGGGATCTTGGTGTGGCCGAAGTCAAAATCAAAGTTACACTGGTCCGCGATCTTCTGGGTGTTCTCGCAGGCCTCCGGCACCATGGCGAACAGATCGTACATTTCATCCGTCGTCTTGACGTAAAACTCATCGGTCTGGAACTCCATCTTATCGGCGTCCTGCATGGTCTTGCCGGTCTGGATGCAGAGAAGGATGCTCTGCATTTTGGCGTCTTCCCTGCGCAGATAGTGGGAGTCGTTGGTGGCGGCCATAGGGATGCCCGTCTCCCGCGCCAGCTTGATGAGCTGGGGCAGAACGATGGTGTCCTCTTCCAGGCCGTGGTCCTGCAGCTCAATGTAGTAATTGCCTTCGCCAAACAGGTCCCGGTACCACAGCGCTGAGCTTTTAGCCCGCTCGTAGTCCCCCGCCAGAATGGCCTGCGGGATCTCGCCCGCCAGACAGGCCGAAAGGCAGATAAGCCCTTCGTGGTATTGTTCGAGCAGCTGCTTATCAACGCGGGGCTTGGAGTAGAACCCCTCGGTGAAGGCTGCGGAGACCATTTTAATAAGGTTCTTGTAGCCGGTCTCATTTTTGCACAGCAGGATCAGATGGTTGTTGCCGTCGATCTTGTTGACCTTATCGAACCGGGTGCGGGTGGCAACGTAGACTTCGCAGCCGATGATGGGCTTGATGCCCGCTTTTTTGGCCGCTTTGTAAAACTGCACACAGCCGTACATGACGCCGTGGTCGGTGCAGGCGATGGCCGTCTGCCCGCACTCCTTCACGCGGTCCATCAGCTGGTCGATGCGGCAGGCACCGTCCAGCAGGCTGTATTCCGTATGGATATGGAGGTGGACGAAATCCCGCCCCAGGTGATTGTTTTCGCTGATCTCGCTCACTTCGTTTCCTCCTGTTCCAACCGTTCCCGCATGGTCTGCGCCAGCAGTTCCAGCTTTTTCATCCGATGCGACAGCCCCGATTTGCTGACCGGCGGGTCAAAGCAGGCACAGAGCGCCGTCAACGAGAGGTCCGGATTTTCCAACCGCTTGGCCGCCGCCTGCTGCAGCACCTCCGGCAGGGTCTCCAGCGCATTCTGCTCCTGCAAAAAGCGGATGGCTTTCAGCGTCTGCGCATTGGCGCGGGCTGTTTTGCCGAGGTTGGCGGTATCGCAGTTGGTGTGGCGGTTGATCTGGTTCCGCATCTGCTTCACGGCTTTCTGCGCATTGATCTGCGCTGCCGCCTGGGCCGCCCCCATAAACGCCAGAATGCGCTCCACGTTGGCGCAGCTCTTGACGTAAACCAGGTTCACGCCGTTGCGGCGGGTGCGGTGGGGCGCAAACTCGTGCTCGGCCAGCAGCGCTTCAAAGTCTCTGGCGAGATTGGTGCGGCTTGTTAAAAATTCGATGTTGTATTCTTTTTTGGGGTCCGTGACGGTTCCGCCGCAGAGAAACGCCATGCCGATGTAGGCGCTGACGCAGGTCTGACAGCGGATCATCCGGGGGTCGATCTGCAAACTCGTCTCACTGCCGGTGGTGCCGAACAGTTCATGCAACCGCATCACCTGTTCAGGCTCCCGGATGCCAAACTCGTACACCACCCCGCTGGGGCGGCTCTTTTCCAGAATGGTGCCCCGGACGCCGCAGCGGGCAAACAGCTGCTCGGCCACGCGGGCGGTCAGCTCCTGCTCCGTCTGGAGCACAAGACCCTTGGCGTCGAAATATTTGGCAAAGCAGGCGATGCCGTAGGCCGCCGCGCGGACGCAGCAGTCTTTCTGCAATTGCAGGCTGTGCTGCGCGATCTCTTCCCGTGCCTGGGATGCAAAACTCATTTTGTCGTTCCTTCTTCGATCTGCCGTTCAGCGGGAGGCATCGCGGTGCTGGACGCCGGGCTGGTAGCCCAGGCCCTCGCAGTATTCCGCGATCTTCCGCGCAAAGGTGATGGAGCGGTGTTTGCCGCCCGTGCACCCCACGGCAATGGTCAGCTGGCTCTTGCCCTCCTTGACGTAGAGCGGCAGGGCATATTCCAGAAATGCTTCGTACCGGCGCAGCAGTTCCTGCGCCTCCGGTTTGCCCATGACAAAATCCACGACCTCCTGATCCAGGCCGGTCTTGAACTTCAGATCCGGGACATAGAACGGATTGGGCAGGCAGCGCACATCCAGCACCAGGTCTGCGTCCGCCGGGACGCCGAACTTGAAGCCGAACGACATCACCGTCAGCCGCATCGCGCTTTTCGCCCCGCCGTTCTGCACAAAGAGTTCGCAGATGCGCTCCTTGTTCTGCGCGGTGGAGAGCAGCGCCGTATCCACGATATAATTCGCACGTTCCTTAAAGGGGCGGAGGATCTGGTGTTCTTTTTGGAAAGCTTCCCGCGTGGAGATGCCCTCCGCAATGCTGATCGGGTGGCGGCGGCGGGTCTCGCTGTAACGGCGCATCAGCACATCGTCCGGTGCGTCGAGGAAGAGGATCTCGTAGGCGATCCCCTGCTGGTCCAGCAGGTCGAGCGCCTTCTCGATCTCCTCGCTGGAACGGCAGCCGCGCACGTCCATGGACAGCGCCACCCGCTTCAGCTTGTTGTCACCAGCTTTGGAGAATGCGGTGATGCTCGGCAGCAGTTCCGCCGGGACATTGTCGATGCAGAAAAAGCCGATATCTTCCAGCGCATTCATAGCCACAGACTTTCCTGCGCCGGAAAGCCCGCTTACGATCAGCAGATCCATTTTTCTTCCCTCTTATGCTTTCACGACACGAATCTCTTTTTCCAGGTCGAACCCGGTCTTTTCCTTCACGATGGCCCGCACCTCGTCGCACAGGGCCAGCACATCGGCGCAGGTCGCGCCGCCCAGATTCACCACGAAGCCGCAGTGCTTCTCGCTGACAGCCGCGCCGCCGTGGCGGAAACCACGCAAGCCGCACTGGTCGATGAGGGCCGCCGCAAACGCGCCCGCCGGGCGCTTGAAGGTGCTGCCGGCGCTGGGCTTGTCGAGCGGCTGCTTTTCCACCCGCTTTGCCATCAGCTCGTTCATCCGGGCTTTGATGGCGTCCGGGTCGCCCCGCTTCAGATGGAACATTGCACTCAGGATGCAGCCGCCGTTTTCCTCAAAAATGCTGTGCCGGTAGGAAAGGTCGAGCGCGGCAGTCTCTGCCTCCACGATGTCGCCGTCCTGCGTCAGATACCGCACCGACTGCAGCACATCCTTCATCTCGCCGCCGTAGGCTCCAGCGTTCATATAGACCGCACCGCCCACCGTGCCGGGGATGCCGTAGGCAAATTCCAGCCCGGTCAGGCTGTCTTCCAGTGCGGCGGTGCACAGACTCGAAAGCTTCAGGCCCGCACCGGCGACCACAGCATCATAGACCTCGCCCGGCGCTGCCCCCGGATGCGCGACCTGTTCCAGAAAGCCGATGCCCATTTTCAGGGCCATGGTATCAATGACCACGCCCCGGTAACCGGCATCCTCAAATAGAATGTTGCTGCCGTTGCCCAGCAGGTAGTACTTCACGCCCTGCTCTTTGCAGAGTGCGATCACGCGGCAGAGCTGCTCTTCGGTCTCCGGCAGGGCGAACACATCCGCCGGGCCGCCGATCTTAAAGGTGCAGTGGGCTGCCAGCGGCTCGTCTGCCCGGTAGGCAATGCCTTCGGCCTGCAGCTGTTGTTTCAATCGTTCCATAAACGCTTCGTTCCTTTTCGTATGAGAATCTTATTCGATGGTGCCTTCGAGGCCCAGACGGATGAGCAGCTCCTTGGCGGCGTTGTAACCCATCTTCTTCTGGCGGTTGTTGATGGCCGCCGTTTCCAGCACAACGGCGAGGTTGCGTCCCGGCGAGACCGGGATGCTGGTGCTGGGGATGTTGACGCCCAGGATCTCGTAATACTCGCTTTCGAGACCGGTGCGCTGATAGTTTTTGGTGGGGTCCCAGGCTTCCAGCTGGACCACGAGGTCCAGACTCTCGCTCACCTTGACCGCGCCCACACCGAACACGCGGGCCACATTGACGATGCCGATGCCGCGCAGCTCAATGAAGTGGCGGATGTTCTCCGGGGCCGTGCCCATGATCTGGCGGTTCGAGACCTTGCGCAGCTCCACAGCATCGTCGGCCACAAGGCGGTGGCCGCGCTTGACCAGCTCGATCGCCAGCTCGCTCTTGCCGATGCCGCTGTCACCCAGAATGAGGATGCCCTCGCCGTACACCTCCACCAGCACACCGTGGCGGGTGATGCGGGGGGCCAGCTCCAGGTTCAGCACACTGATGAGGCTGCCCATCAGGGTGCAGGTCGTTTCGTTGGAGCGCAGCAGCGCCACGCCGTGCTTTTTGGCCAGCTCCTGCATCTCCGGGAACGGTTTCAGCTCCTCGCTGCGGCCCACGATAACAGCCGGCGGCTGCTGACGGAACAGCTGGTCCAGCGCTTCGTAGCGCTTTTCCGGCGAAAGGCCGGACAGGAAGTTCATCTCGGCCAGCCCCATGATCTGCAGCCGCAGTTTATCAAAGTAATCGTAATAGCCCGCCAGGAACAGACCCGGACGGTTGACTTCCGCGATCTCGACGCTGATGTTTTCGAGGTCCTGCGGAGCGTAGACCACATCCATGCTGACCTTTTCGGTCAGCTTCTTGAGCGAAACGGTAAAATTCGCCATCGTTCTTCCTCCTGCGTGTATTCCTCAACTGCGGGCAGACCCTCCCGCAGGCATTCCTTCTCTTATTATAAACGAGATGGTTTCGGATTACAATGATTCTTTTGGGAAAAGTTCCTGCGTTTCACGGTTGCATCCACCCGATTTTCCTTTATAATAAGAAGTAAGCCCTGAAGAGCGGAAAAAGTCTGTCGCTTTACATGAATTTTACACTCTGCCGATTTCCGATTTTACATTGCGTGTCTATACTCAGAATCAGGAGAATTTCACGTCAATTAAAAGTGAGGAACGCATATATGACAATCTTCAACGTTTTTTCGCTCCTGGGAGGCCTGGCCCTGTTCCTGTTCGGCATGGACATCATGGGCAAGGCTCTGGAAAAGCAGGCGGGCGGCCAGCTGCAAAAGATCCTGAGCAAGCTGACCGATAACCCGCTCAAGGGCTTTTTCCTGGGCCTCGGCGTCACTGCCGTGATCCAGTCTTCCAGCGCCACCACCGTTATGGTGGTCGGCTTCGTCAACAGCGGCATCATGGAGCTGCACCAGGCCATCGGCATCATCATGGGCAGCAACGTGGGCACCACCGTCACCAGCTGGATCCTGAGCCTTTCCGGCCTGCAGGGCGACAGCTTCTTTATCCAGCTGCTCAAGCCAACCTCGTTCAGCCCCCTGCTGGCTTTCATCGGCATCCTGCTCTACATGGGCAAGAGCGAAAAGCGGAAGGGCATCGGCACCATCCTCATCGGCTTTGCCGTTCTGATGACCGGCATGACCGCCATGTCCAATGCGGTCACCCCGCTGCAGGATGAAGTCTGGTTCACCAACCTCTTCATCCGCTTCTCCAACCCGCTGCTGGGTGTTCTGGTCGGCGCACTCGTCACCGGCATCATCCAGAGCTCCAGCGCCAGCGTCGGCATCCTGCAGGCGCTCAGCTCCACCGGCGTCATCACCTACGGCAGCGCCATCCCCATCATCATGGGCCAGAACATCGGCACCTGCGTCACCGCGCTGATCTCCTCTGTGGGTGCCAACAAAAACGCCCGCCGCGCCGCCATGGTGCATCTGTACTTCAACATCATCGGTGTGACCCTCTTTCTGGCAATGTACTATGGCCTGAATCTGGTCCTGCACTTCACCTTTGTCAACGATACCGTCACGGCGTGGGGCATCGCTGTCATCCACTCTGTGTTCAACATTGCAGCCACGGCGGTCCTGCTGCCGTTCGCCAACGTTCTGGAAAAGCTGGCCATTCTCACCATCCCGGACGATGCCGAGAAAGAGAGCTTCGCCCTGCTGGATGAGCGTCTGCTCAAGACGCCCGCCGTTGCTGTGGAGCGCGCCCGCGCCGCCACTGCGGATATGGCCGAGCTGGCCCGCGTGGGCGTGGTGCAGGCCATGAGCCTGACCCACCAGTGGGACGACACCCTGGCCCAGAAAGTCCGGGACGAAGAGGCCAAGGTAGACCAGTACGAAGATGCCCTTGGCACCTATCTGGTCAAGCTGTCCAGCCGGGAGCTGAGCCACGCCGACAGCCAGAGCGTGAACACCCTGCTCCACACCATCAGCGATTTCGAACGCATCAGCGACCATTCCGTGAATCTGCTCAGCTCTGCCGAAGAGATCCACGCCAAGAACATCGCGTTCTCCCAGGATGCGCACGAGGAGCTGCAGGTTCTGGAAGGCGCGGTGCAGGATGTGCTGAGCCGCACGACCGATGCGTTCCGCAAGGCCGACCTGCATCTGGCCAGCAAGGTCGAACCCATGGAGACCGTTGTGGACGAACTGGTCCGCGCCATCAAGGCACGGCATGTGGCCCGCCTGCAGGCTGGCAGCTGCTCCATCGAATACGGCTTCGTGCTGGAAGACCTGCTGACCAACTATGAGCGTGTCTGCGACCACTGCAGCAACGTTGCCGTTGCCCAGATCGAAGTCGCACAGGACAGCTTTGATACCCACGCCTATCTGAACGATCTCCGCTACGGCAACGACACCAAGGAGAGCGAACAGTTCCGCCGCCGCCTGGACCGTTACCGCGAACGATATCTCTTCCCGGACGGTGAACCCGCCGCGGCAAGCGAAAAGGAGGACCCCAAGGCATGATCTATATCGTAGAAGACGACGCCGCCATCCGGGAGCTGGAGCAGTATGCACTCCAGTCCAGCGGGTACGACGTGCAGAGCTTTGAATCGTCCGAGAGCTTCTGGCAGGCCATGAATGCCGCCGTGCCGGAGCTTGTCATCCTGGACGTCATGCTTCCCGGTGAGGATGGCTTTTCCATCCTGAAAAAGCTGCGCAACACCCCTTCCCTGCGGCGCCTGCCCATCATCATGGTCACGGCCAAATCCAGCGAGCTGGACACCGTGCGCGGGCTGGACTGCGGCGCAGACGATTACATCACCAAGCCGTTTGGCATCATGGAGTTTTTGAGCCGGGTGCGGGCTGCTCTGCGCCGCTCGGCCCCGGAGGAGAAGACGAACGTCTACGCCTTCCATGAGATCCTGCTGGACAACGCCCGCCACATCGTGACGGTGAACGACGCCCACATCGACCTGACCTACAAGGAATACAGCCTGCTCCGCCTGCTGCTGGAAAACACCAACCTTGTTGTGACCCGCGAGACCATTTTGCAGGTGGTGTGGGGCACCGACATCTCGGTGGAAAGCCGCACCGTGGATATGCACATCCGCACCCTGCGCAAAAAGCTGGGCGATGCCGGAAAGTACATCTGCACCGTGCGGAAGGTCGGCTACAAGCTGGCCGACAACGAGGAGGAAAACGAAGAATGAAACCACGGAGCATGGAAGAAAAAATCAGTTATCGGCTGTTCTGGATGGGCTTTGTCGGGCTGATCTGCACCACCGTGCTCTGCCTCTTCGTATTCCACAGAGCCTTCCGGGAGCAGGCATGGGCGGCGCTGGAAAACGAGGCCAGCCTCGTTGCCGCCGGGTGCGAACAGATCGACGCCCCTGCCCAGCTCTCCGCCTATGTCAACGGCGATCTGCGCATCACGCTCATTGCCTCGGACGGCAGCGTCCTGTTTGAATCCGCGACCAGCCAGCAGATGGAGAACCACCTGGGCCGCCCGGAGATCCAGCAGGCCAAGCAGAAAGGCGTCGGCCGCGACCGCCGCGACTCCCAGACGCTTGGGTATGAGACGTATTACTACGCCATGCTTCTGCCGGATGGTGACATTCTCCGTGTGGCGCAGGATTCTGAGACCATCTGGTCCATCTACGATGCGGCCCTGCCGGCCATCGTGCTGAGCTGCATCGTGATGATGGGCGCAGCCGCCATGATGGCCGGTCTGCTGACCCGGAGCCTCGTCCAGCCCATTCTGAAGATGACGGACGACCTGGAACACATCCAGGAAAATGTGCCGTACAAGGAGCTGATCCCCTTTGCCGAGAGCATCCACTCGGACCGCCTGCTCCGCGAAAACAACGAAAAGATGCGGCAGGAATTTACGGCCAATGTCAGCCACGAGCTGAAAACGCCCCTGACCAGCATTTCCGGTTATGCCGAACTCATTGAGACCGGCATCGCCAAGTCTGCGGATGTGCCGGAGTTCGGCCGGAAGATCCATGTAGAAGCCAGCCGGATGATCCAGCTGGTCAACGATATCTTGCAGCTGTCCCATCTGGACAACGTTTCGGAGACCAACGACACCCCCCAGATGGAGACGGTCGATCTTCTGGATGTGGCCAAAGAGTGCGTCGAGCGCCAGAAGGTGAACGCACAGAAGTCGTTCATCTCCCTGACCTACCTCGGCGAGAGCGCCCCTGTGCTGGGCAGCCGGAGCCTGCTGGATGAGCTGTGCCAGAACCTTTGCGACAACGCCATCCGGTACAACCGCCCCGGCGGAAAGGTCCAGCTCATCACCGCCTGCACACGGGATGGGCACTGCACCCTGACCGTCAAGGACAACGGCATCGGCATCCCGAAAGAAGCCCAGTCCAGCGTGTTCGAGCGGTTCTACCGGGTCGATAAGAGCCGGAGCAAGGCCACTGGCGGCACCGGGCTGGGGCTGGCCATCGTCAAGCACATTGCCCGCATCCACAACGCCCGCATCCGGCTGGAAAGCGAGATCAATGTCGGCACGACCATCACCGTCGTCTTTGAGACCGCCCATTAAAAACTCAGCATTTTCACGCTTGCCCGCACTTCCGGGCAGGCGTTTTTTGTTGTAAAAAAGACACCCGGCCCTTCCTTCAGCGCACGGACTGCGCCCAGCCGGAGAAGGTCTGCGCCCGACTGCCAGGCCCGGACGATGGTCTCTTCGCAGAGCGCCTCCAGCTGGCGGCACACGCTTTCCGCCACCGGCGGTGTGCCCGCCCTGCGCTGGCCGGTCAGCGTGACCGCAAACCCGTTTCCATCCGCTTCCACCGAAACGACACAGCGCCGGAGGGTGACCGTCTCCCCTTCCAGTGCGAACTCCACCGGCATCGTCCGTTCCTGCAAGAGCTGCGCCATGACCGTCTCGTTCGGGGAAAGTCGGGTGCTTCCCTGCGCCGTCAAAAGGCAGCTTTCCTTCTGCCATGTCACCCCGTTCTCCTCAATTTTTAAGATGGGGATCACGGCCCCCGCTGCGCACTCGTACAGATGTGGTGCCCATGCGGCGGTATCCTCGGCGGCCTGCAAAAGCGCTCCCGGAAGCGTTTCCGGGGCTGCATCGGTCTCTTCCGGTTCCGCCCCGCTGCCCGGCAGACCGCCCGGCGGAGTTTCTTCCGCCAGCGCCTCGATACCAGCGACAAAGAGCACCCGCGCCGACAGGCGGCTGACGGATTCCGTTTGCAGAAACTCCTCCAGTTCCAGAACGTCAGTTTGTGACGCTGTTTCGTCAAGGAGAAGATATTCACACAGCCGGTAATTTGCAGCTTTTGGCAGTTCCCGTTCGGCTTTGTGCAGCGCGAGCGGCAGCGTGGCATCCTCGGCCGAATAGCTTCGGATTTCTGCCACGGCGTCGGAGGCATCCGCAGCTGCTTCCGGGAACTGATAGAGCAGCTGCACCGCCCAGCCGCTGCGGTTCGGCTGGACGATGAGTGCCCGCACCATACTTTTCTCGGTGGTCTCCATCCGCAGAAAGACGCCGCACCAGAGCACCAGAACGCCCCCTGCCAGCCAGCGCAGTGCATGGGAAGCTCTCATTCCGGCACCCCCTTTTCCTGCTCCTCCGGGCGGCAGAGCAGTTCCCGCAGGACCCGCACCAGAAAGCAGCCCCGGAACAGTGCCGCTGCCAGCCAGACGAGCAGAAAGGCTGCATCCAGCCGAGAGACACGTCCCAGCGTCCCGGTGCGCAGCAATTCATCCCCCGGAAGCGGACGACCGGACCCAAACAGAAGTTCCCGCCCCAGCGCAAAACCGAACAGCCCCGCCAGCGTCAGAAACGGCAGCTGGAAGCAGCGCCTCCCTGTGCATCCGCGTTTTCCAAATAGAAGCGGCCATGCGATGGATTCCGCATAAAGCGGGAAACGGAGATTCCCTGTGAGTTCCGCTGCGGGGAAAAGATTCTCCCAGTGAAGCTGGCCGTGCAGGCTTCCAACGCAGGCAAGGCCCGCCAGCGCCAGTGCCCACCACAAGACCCCCGCACTGCGGGAAAAGACGTCCGGCTTCAGCTGCCAGCCCGCCCACAGCAGCAGCGGCAGAACGCCGAGGACTGCCATGGACGAAAACTGCTCCCGGCACACCTGCTGTGCCTGCCAAAGCGTCTCCCACAGCTCTGCGCCAAACCACACGGACAAAAGCAGGCAGAGCAGCCGGGGGCGGATTCCGGTTTCGGAACGAAGCCCCTCTTCCCCTTCGGCGGGCATCAAGCAGGCCGAAAGCAGGCCGATGCCCAGCGCCATGGGGAACCCCTGCAGCAGCAACAGCCGGGCTGACATGGCACTGCCGGAAGTGATGCACTGCCCCAGCACCGCGGTCAGAACGCTGAGCGGCACGGCGGCACGGAACGATCCGGTTTGCTCCATCGGCTCACCTCCGTTTCTGCCAGATGGAAAAAGGATGTGCGGACAGGGTGCGGTAGGTCCGGCGGGTCACACCGTCCGGAGAAAGTGCGGTTTGCGGGAAACGCACCGGTGCACAATAGGGCACCCCCAGCGCTGACACCTGCGCCAGAGCGAGCAGAACGACCAACGCCGCGCACACAAGCCCCACAGGGCCTGCCAAGCCTGCCGCCAGCAGGACCAGAAAGCGGAAAGCCGTGGCCATTTCGTAGAGGGACGGCACCACGAAGACGGCGATGGATGCAACCGCTGCAATGAGAATGACGGGTGTGCTCAGCAGACCGGTGGCGATGGCTGCGTCCCCGATGATGAGCGCCGCAACCAGACTGACCGAGTGCCCCAGCGTCTGCGGCATCCGAAGCCCTGCCTCCCGGATGATCTCCAGCAGCAGGATGACCAGCACCATCTCTCCAAACAGCGGGAACGGAGTGGCCCGCTCAGCCGCTTCGATCTTGAAGAGCAGCTGCGGCGGGAGCAGTTCCGGCAGGTAGACCGCCAGGCAGACGAACACCCCCGGCAGAAAGATGCTCAGGTAGAAGGAACCATATTTCAGAAGGCGCAGGAACGACGCAAAAAACGCAGGCTGGGCGTAGTCGTCCAGACACTCGAAGTTTTCGCCGAAGAGGGTCGGCAGGACCATCGCGGATGGGCTCCCGTTGACGAGAACGACGATCTTCCCCTCACAGAGCTTCGCGGAGGCCACGGCGGGGCGCTCGGTGTAGCTCACCGGGGACGCTGTGCGCACCCGGCAGGGAAACAGCCAGGGCAGAAAGTAGCTCGAATCCAACAGCAGCTGCGGCTTTGCGCGGCGCAGCGTCTCTTTTACCTGCTCCACGGCGGCGGGCGAGGCCTTATCTTTGCAGTAGCAGACGGCATATTCCGTTTTCATCGCGCAGTCTGCCTGCTGCACTTCCATCACCAGCGCTTCGGTGCGGATGAGCCGCCGCAGTAGGCTCAGATTGACCCGCAGCAGGTCGGAAAAGCCCTCGCGGGAGCCGCGCAGATCTCCTTCACCGGAGGGCTCCCCCACCGAGCGGAATTTCAGGCTCTGCACCGAAAATGCCAGCCCCTTCGCACTGCCGTCCAGCAGTAAGACCGCCATTCCGGCGGTCAGGCGCTGCATCAGATCATCCCAGTTCTCCACGGGGCTGCTCTCGGCGGGCAATGCCGAGTGGCGGCTGAGCAGCTCATAGACCTGTTCCCCACTCGGCAGCGCGCCCAGCCGCAGCGGCGGCGTCTGGCGGCTGGCTGCGTCCAACAGAAGTTCCCACAGGGATTCGAGGCTGGCCATCCCGTCAAAGAGCAGAATGGCACCCCGAATGTGGTAAAGCTCGATGCGCTTCGCATAAAAATCGGCGGAGCTGCCCAACCTAGCGTTGAGCGCCGCGAGGTTCGTTTCCAGATGTTCGGAAAGCTGCATGGTCCCATCCCCCTTTTGCAGTAGGATACCCGCCGCAGTGCCGGTTATTCCCGCAGGAGGTGTTCCACCTTGAAGCTCTTGATCGTTCGCACCGTTTTGATCTATCTCTGCGTCCTGTTTGCCATGCGGCTGATGGGCAAGCGCCAGCTGGGTGAGCTGCAGCCGGAAGAGCTGGTCTCGACCATCCTCATCTCCAATCTGGCGTCCATCTCCATCGAATCGGAAGAAGTTCCCGTGACCGCCAGCCTCATCCCGCTCTTCCTCATTGCGGCGCTGGAGCTTCTGGGGTCTATTCTCAGCTTCCAGAGCCAGAAATTTTTCAACCTGATGTCCGGCCGACCCAAGACGGTCATTCTGGATGGGCAGATCGACCAGAATGCCCTGCGCACCCTGCGGCTGACGACGGCTGACCTGATGGAGGCCCTGCGCGGCAAGGACGTCTTTGACCCACGGGATGTCTCCTACGCCGTTGTGGAGACGAACGGCAGCCTTTCGGTGGCGCTGCGCCCCGAAAGAGAGCCTGCCACCCTCTCCGACCTGGCGCTCAAGGTCCAGCACGGTCAGGCGACCATCCCCTTTGTGCTGGATGGGCAGGTGCTGGACGACAACCTCCACTGGTGCGGCAAAGACCACGCCTGGCTGGAACGGACGGCACAGGCCAATACCCTGCTGGTGGAGGAGATCCTGCTTCTGATCGGCAACGACACCGAAGATTACTTTCTGCTGAAGAAAGAGCCTCGCCGCACGGCCCGCCCGCTCAGAAAGGAGGACGCATGAAACGCATCTACGCCTGCCTCGGCATCGTGGCTGCCCTGCTCGCGGTGGCCTTTTACAGCAGCTTCCGGGTGCAGATGTTCGCCGAAGACATCTCCGGCGACATCGACCATGCGATGGAAGCCATCCGGGAAGACGACCTGACCGGGGCCCGTCAGGCCCTTGCCGAAGGGGCCGACCTCTGCGACCGGATGCGCGAAGGGATGAACCACCTGCTCAAAACGGAAGACTTCACCGAACTGGAAGCGGCCCTCCGCGCCGCCGACGGCCATCTGGAATGGAACGCCCCCGAAGAAGCGTTCGGGGAGCTGCGCCGCGCTCAGGTCCAGGTCGAAACGCTGGCCTGGCTCGCCCGGCGCATCCTCTGAGGCAATTCAACATTTCGCATAATCGAAATTATGCGAACAATCTGCTGCAACGAAAAAGCGCACAGCCCTGCCGCCCAAATCCAGGCGGAGGCTGTGCGCTTTTTTGAAGGACTCTCTTACTTTTTTCGGTCGCCCATCAGCTTTTGCAGCTCGGTAAAAAAGCTCTCGACGTCGGCAAACTGCTGATAGACCGACGCAAAGCGGACATAGGCCACTTCGTCGATCTTTTTCAGCTCCTGCATGGTCAGCTCGCCGATGCGGACGCTGGTCACTTCCCGGTCGTAGGAGCTCATCAGCATCTGCTCAATGCTGCTGACGGCACGTTCCAGCGACTCGTAGCTGACCGGGCGCTTGGCGCAGGCGCGCAGCATGGCGTTGAGCACCTTCTGCCGGTCAAAGGGTTCGCGGGAATTATCCTTTTTGATGACGATCAGCGGGACCGTCTCCACCACCTCATAGGTCGTGAACCGCATGTGGCAGCGCAGGCACTCCCGGCGGCGGCGGATGCGCTCGCCATCTTCGGTCGGGCGGGAATCGATGACCTTGGATTCTTCATCGCCGCAATAGGGACATTTCATGGTTTGTTCCTCCTGATTTGGTCATGTGCACGTTCGGGCGAAGCTCACGCTTTCTTTTTGCCGGTCTTGCGCTCGCTCCACAGCACCCACGCGGAAGTGGACACGCACAGCGAGGTGTAAACACCACTGATCATGCCCATCATCAGCGGGAACGCAAAGGTGAAGATGCTGTCCAGGCCGTAGAGTTTGGAGATGATGCACATCACGCCCAGTGCCATCACGGTGGTGACGGTGGTGATGATGGTGCGGCGGGCCGACTGATTGACCGAGTGGTTGACCAATTCTTCGAAGGAGGTCTTCTTCTCCATCAGGGTGCGGTTCTCGCGGATGCGGTCGTACACGACGACGGTATCGTTGATGGAGTAGCCCAGAATGGTCAGCATGGCGGCGATGAAGTTGCCGTCCAGCGGGGTGCGCAGCAGCACGAAGGTGCCAAACACGACCATCAGATCGTTCAACAGGGCCAGAACGGCCATCATGCCGCCGGTCAGGCCGCCGATCTTCTGGAAACGGAAGCCGATATACAGCAGGATGAGCACCAGCGCAAAGAGAACGGCGACCAGACTCTTCTGCAGGAACTTGGTACCCATGGCCGCGCTGACGTTGCTCAGCGACAACTGAACGAAGCCGTTGTCCGGATAGGTCTCGTTCAGGGAATCCAGCAGGTTCTCCACCTGATCGGTGGTCACGGTCTCGTTGCCGGGCATGGAGATCTTCAGGGTCTGCTCCCCGGTGGCGACGTTCTCGCCGGTCTGGAGGGTCAGGTCCTTGCTGCCCAGTGCGGCAGAAGCAGTCTTCTGCACATCGGCCGTGGTGAACTCGCCCTCATAGCTCAGGGTGATCATCGCACCGCCGGTGAACTCGGTATCCAGCCGGACGCCAAACACCACCGCGCAGAGCAGGATGACTGCCATCAAGCAGGAGGAAATGGTCAGGAAACGCTTGCGCAGTCCCACAAAGTCGATGGGCTGCTTCTCCGCAGGCTCCTTGCCGGGGCGGTCTGCACCGTAGAGCCAGGGGTCGCGCAGGGCCTTGATGGCCGCTGCCCCGCGGATCATCACGCGGGTGGCGAAGACGCCGAACACGAAGTTGAGCAGCACACCGGTGAGCAGCGTGTAGCCGAAGGCATAGATGGTGCCCGCAGTAGACGGGCCAAAGGCAAAGAAGACGAAGTGGAGCATCTTTGCAAAGAAACCGTCCGAGGGGCCGAAGGCACCCATCAGCACGACCGCCACGATGACGATGGTCACGTTGCCGTCGATGATAGGCGTCAGGCCGCGGGCAAAGCCGCTCTTGAGGGCGCCATCCAGAGACTTGCCGCTGCGCAGCTCTTCCTTGATGCGCTCGGCGGTGATGACGTTGGCGTCCACACCCATGCCGATGGCCAGGATGATGCCGGCGATGCCGGGCAGCGTCAGGGTGAAGCTCTCAAACACCGGGAAATAACCGGAGACGAAGGCCAGCGTAGCCGCCACCTGACCGGCCAGTGCGATGCAAGCCAGGAAACCGGGCAGACGGTACAGCGCCGTCATCAGGACCACGATGAGGGCAAAAGCGATGAGACCGGCCAGCACCATGGCGCTCAGGCTGTTCTCTCCCAGGCTGGGGCTGATGGTGGAGTAGCTGTCCACGGTCAGCGCAAAGGGCAGCGAGCCGGAGTTGATCTGGCGGGCCATCTTGACGACATCGTCCTGCGTGAAGGGGTTGGATGCCGAGCTTGTGATGATGGCAGCGCCATCGGTAATGGCCGCATGGACCGTGGCCGTGCTGACATTCTCGTCATCCAGCCAGATGCTGATGGTGCCGCTGCTCTGGTAGAGCCGGGTGGTGGCATCGCCAAAGGCTTTGGCACCCGCATCGGTGAACTTGAGGGCCACATAATACTCCGAAGAGCTGCCGCTCACCGGGCCGTACTGTGCTGCTGCGCTCTCGACCATGGAGCCGTCCAGGATCAGCTCACCGTCCGCACTGCTCCCCTCCCGGAAGGTCAGGTAGGCGGTGGTGCCGATCTCTTCGATGGCAGCTTCGGGGTCGAAATCCGTCTCGCCGGACTGCCACGGAAATTCGAGGATCAGACGGTCGGAGTCGTAATCCACATACAGCTCGTAGTCGGTCACGTTCAGACCGACCAGACGGTTCTCAATGACGAGCTGCGCGGCGTCCAGCTGCTCATCGGTGGCATCGTAGCCGTCCGAGGGTGCAAACGTCACGTTGACGCCGCCCTTGATATCCACGCCGAAGCGGATATCCTGCGCGCCCTTGATATAGGTCCGGGTCACATCGCCATATTTGACCGCAACGCCGAAGAATGCCGTGTAGACAAACGCCGCGATCAGAAGCACCGTGACAACAAGCTGCCATGCTTTGCCTTTCGTCTTCATAAAAATCGGGAAACCTCCAAAATATAATAAACCTCCGCCGTGCGGCAGGATTCCGCCGCGCGGGGAGATTTTCAACAACGGGGACGCTTACGCTTTCTGATCCGCAAGCAGCTTTTCCACGGTGGCCAGCTTTACGCAGACGCACAGCAGGTCCGAAGCGGTCTCCACCTCGTCCAGGCTGGGATAGGTGGGCGCAATGCGCAGATGGGAATCATCCGGGTCTTTGTGGTAGGGGTAAGCGGAACCGGCACCCGTCAGGGTCAGGCCGCACTCCTTGCACAGGGCTGCCACACGCTTGGCACAGCCGGGCATCACATACAGGCTGATGAAGTAACCGCCCTTGGGGTTGGTCCAGTGGGCGATATCGCCGCAGGGCGTCAGCTCCTCGGAGAAGGCCGTCTTCACTGCATCGAAGCAGGGGATCAGGCGGCGGCGGTGCTTGGCCATGTGGGCCAGGACGCCTTCCTTGTTCTTCAGGAAGCGGACGTGGCGCAGCTGGTTCATCTTATCGTAGCTGATGATCATGACCGAGAAGCGCTTGCAGATGTACTTCATGGAGTTCTCGCTGCAGGCGATCGCGGAGACGCCTGCACCGGGGAAGGTGATCTTGCTGGTGGAGGTGAACATGAAGACGCGGTCCTGCGTACCGTACTTCTTGCACTCGTTCAGCAGAACGGGGGTCTCGATGATCTCATCGGTCAGGTGGTGGACGATGTAGGCCTCATCCCAGAAAATCTTGAAATCGGGAGCGGCCGTCTTCATCTTAGCAAAACGCTCGATCGTTTCGTCACTGTAGGTGTAGCCGTCGGGGTTGGAATACTGCGGCACACACCAGATGCCCTTGATGGTATCATCCTCGGCCACCAGCTTCTCGACCACATCCATATCGGGGCCGTTCGGGGTCATGGGCACGCTGATGAGCTCAAAGCCGAACTCCTCGGTGATGGCAAAGTGGCGGTCATAGCCGGGCACCGGGCAGAGGAACTTGCGCTTCTCCACCTGAGACCAGGGGCAGGGAGACTCCGGGAAGCCGAACACATAGCCGATGTTGATGAGGTTGTACATCAGCTGCAGGCTGGAGTTGCCGCCCACAAAGACCTCTGCGGGCTTGACACCGAAGACATCCGCAAACAGGACGCGGGCCTCGTGCAGACCCTCCAAGTCGCCGTAGTTGCGGGCGTCGGTGCCGGCATCGGTGGTGTAATCGGTCATCTGCAGCAGGCCCATGGCCAGATCCATCTGGTGAGGGCCGGGCTTGCCGCGGGCCATATTCAGCTTCAGACCCATTGCCTGAAAGTTTTTGTACTGCTCTTCCAGTTTTGCCTTTTCGGCTACGAGTTCGTCGCGGTTCATCTCAAAATAAGTTGCCATTGAAAACACACTCCTTTATCGTACTTCCTGTTCCCACAGTGTCCGCGCCGGGCTTTGAAAAGAAGCTTCCTGCCAGAGAGAGCCGCAGCCCAGCCGTCCAGACTTTAATATTATAGCTCATATCTGCTCTTAAAACAAGCATATCTCAAAAAAAGCCCCGCCAAAAGTCATAGCTTTCAGCGGGGCAGCGGCCCGGAGCAGCCTGCCGGGTGGGCAGATCAGCTCAGGGACGTCTGATTCTTATAGCGCTTGCGGACCGCGCCGTATTCCAGCTTCGGTTCGCCGCCCTCGACGGTGTCCGCATCGATGGTCACGCGGATGATGGTGGCATCGCTGGGCACCTTGTACATGATGGGCATCAGGATGCTTTCCATCACGCTGCGCAGGCCGCGCGCACCGGTCTTGCGCTCGATGGTCTTGCGGGCGATCGCATGGAGGGCCTCGTCGGTGATCTCCAGCTCCACGCTGTCCATGTTGAGCAGCTCTTTGTACTGCTTGACCAGACTGTTGCGGGGCTCCTTGAGCACACGGACCAGAGCGTCCTCGTCCAGATCATCCAGCACGGTGATGACCGGCAGACGGCCGATCAGCTCCGGGATGAGGCCGAACTTGACCAGATCGTGCGGCTCCACCTTGCGCAGCAGCGCCTTCTGGGCATCGTCGGAGTTGTCCTTCAGGGAGCTGCCGAAGCCCAGTGCGGACTTATCGGTGCGGCGCTGGATGTACTTGTCCAGGCCGTCAAAGGCACCGCCGCAGATGAAGAGGATGTTGGTGGTGTCGATCTGGATGAACTCCTGCTGGGGGTGCTTGCGGCCGCCCTGGGGCGGGACATTGCTGACCGTGCCTTCCAGGATCTTCAGCAGGGCCTGCTGCACACCCTCGCCGCCCACATCGCGGGTGATGGAGGGATTCTCGCTCTTGCGGGTGATCTTGTCGATCTCATCAATGTAGATGATGCCGATCTGTGCCTTCTGCACATCAAAATCGGCCGCCTGGATGAGCTTGAGCAGGATGTTCTCGACGTCCTCGCCGACATAGCCTGCCTCGGTGAGGGTGGTGGCATCCGCGATGGCGAAGGGCACCCCCAGCATCTTGGCCAGCGTCTGGGCCAGCAGGGTCTTGCCGACACCGGAGGGGCCAAGGAGCAGGACGTTGGACTTTTGCAACTCCACGTCCGAACCCTTGCCGCTCAGGATACGCTTGTAGTGGTTGTAGACAGAGACCGCCAGCACACGCTTGGCCTCGTCCTGCCCGATGACATACTGATCCAGGCCGTCTTTGATCTCCTCCGGGGTCAGGATGTTGACCGAGAGGTCCTCCGCAGCCTGCACACGGGCGCGGCTTGCATTGCCGTGGCTGGGGCGGTTCGAGCCCGGATGCTCCGGCTTGTCCGCGAGCAGGTCGTAACACAGGCCGATGCACTCGCTGCAGATGTTGACGCCGGGGCCGATGATCATCCGCTCCACTTCGTCCTGATGCTTACCGCAGAAGCTGCAAACCAGATCTTTTTCGTTTTTGTCTCTGCCGGAATTGTTGTTTGCCATAGCTGTTTTTCCTTATTCTGGGTCGTCAGACGCAGCGGGGTGCTCCCCTGCTGCGCCGATTGGTTTCAGCGATCCCTCAGCGGTGGGTGATGACCTCATCGATCAGGCCGTATTCCTTTGCTTGCTGCGCAGACATATAGTTGTCGCGCTCGGTATCCAGCTGGAGCTTTTCCAGCGGCTGGCCGGTGTACTCGCTCAGCATCCGGTTCATCTTATCGCGGATATAGACCATGTGCTCGGCATGGATCTTGATATCCGTGGTCTGGCCGGAAAGGCCGCCGCCCTGACCGCCTGCGATGAGGGGCTGGTGGATCATGATCTCAGCGTTGGGCAGCGCAAAGCGCTTGCCCTTGGTGCCGCTGGCCAGCAGGAACGCGCCCATGGAGGCTGCCATGCCCATGCAGATGGTGGAGACATCGCACTTGATATACCGCATGGTATCGTGGATGGCCATGCCCGCACTGATGGAGCCGCCGGGGCTGTTGATATACAGGCTGATATCCTTATCCGGGTCCTGGCCTTCCAGATACAGCAGCTGTGCCACAACAAGGCTGGCCGTGGTATCGTTGACATCCTCGCTCAGCACGATGATGCGGTCATTCAGCAGACGGGAGAAGATATCGTAGGAACGCTCGCCGTGTGCCGACTGTTCTACAACATAAGGAACAAAACTCATAAAGTTCGCCTCCTGGATTGAAAATGTTTGGTATTTGCAAAATTGACCGATACGGCAAAAGAAACAGGGCCGTATCGGTCAATTTTAACAACCTTTGCTCACAAAAGCGGCGAAACACCGTTTTTGCGATGGCGGCCTTGGAGGCTGAACTTACTCAGCGTCCTCGGTCTTCTCGGCTTCCGCAGCCTTCTCCACGACGTTGGCGTGGCTCTTGATGAAGTCGATGGCCTTGTTGACGGCCAGATCCTTCTTCAGGTCATCGACGTTGACCAGCTCACGGACCTTGTCCTCTTCCATCTTGTACTGGTCTGCGATGCGCTTGATCTCAGCAGAAACCTCTTCCTCAGAAGCCTCGATGTTCTCAGCGGCAGCAACAGCCTCCAGAGCCAGACGGATCTTGACCTGCTTCTCAGCCTGGGGCATGAAGGAAGCGCGGAACTGCTCCACGGTCTGGCCCATATACTTCAGGTAGTCTTCCAGGCGCAGACCCTGCTGCTCCACACGGAAGGCGAAGTCATTGACCATCTCGTCCATACGGGCGTCATACATGGCCTGGGGGATCTCAGCCTCCATGCTCTCGATGACCTGATCGACCAGAGCATTCTCGACAGCCAGGTCGTCCTGCTTGTCCAGCTGCTCCTGGTTGTTCTTGCGGATGGACTCCTTGAAGGCCTCCAGCGTGTCATACTCGGAGCAATCCTTTGCCAGCTCGTCGTCCAGAGCGGGCAGCTCCTTGTACTTGACCTCGTGCAGCTTGATCTTGAAGACAGCTTCCTTGCCAGCCAGCTCAGCAGCCTGATACTCGGTGGGGAAAGTGACGTTGACGTCGAACTCTTCGCCAGCAGAGTGGCCGACGATCTGATCCTCGAAGCCGGGGATGAAGGAGCCGCTGCCCAGGGTCAGGCTGTAGTGCTCAGCCTTGCCGCCCTCGAATGCAACGCCATCGACGAAGCCCTCGAAGTCGATATCAACGATGTCGCCGTTCTCAGCAGCGCCCTCACGGGTCAGCTCACGGGCGTTGCGCTCCTGCACACGCTTCAGCTCGGCATCGACGGTCTCGTCGGTAACAGTATGGACCGTCTTCTCAACGGTCAGACCGTTGTAGTTGCCGACCTTGACTTCGGGCTTGACGGCGACCTTGACAGTCAGGGTCACGCCCTCGGTCTCGTTTGCAGAATCCACGCTGACCTCCGGGCGGCCAACGGGCTCGATGCCAGCTTCCTTGACGGCTGCCTCGTATGCGTCGGGGAACAGCTCGTTGATGGCATCGTAGGTAAAGACATCAGCGCCGTACATCTTCTCGATCAGAGCCTTGGGAGCCTTGCCCTTGCGGAAGCCCTGAACAGGGTACTTCTTGCCCTCCTTCTTGAAGACATCGGCAACTGCGGCCTTGAAGGCCTCAGCGTCGATGGAGAACTGCAGCTCTGCCATGCTCTTTTCGAGCTTTTCGCACTTGATGAAATTCATTTGTGTATCCTCCACTCAAAAATTCTATTGCGTTGGGAGCGGGGTGTTCCCCCTCCCCTGCAACCGCGCACCGCGTCCTTGCTGTTTGCGAAATGCGGGGACGCGCGCGCTCAATTGGGTGCAACAATCGCGTCAAAACTTATTATAGCACGTTCCAGACACAATTGCCAGACCAAATTTTGACTTTTTGTTCTTTTTGCCCACTCTGTCCGCCTTTAATTGATGCGGTACGGGCAGAAACGCAGGCCGTCGGCACTGACGAGCTTGTAGCGGATGCCGTCCACATCGCCCTGCACGGCATAGCGGATGGCATTTCCGTGCAGATGGCCGTAGAAGCAGCGCCGGATGCCATAGTCCTTCAGCGTCGCCACGATCTCCGGGGCGCTGGTGCCGGTGTAGACCGGCGGATAATGCAGGAACACGAGCTTTTCCAGCCCCGGTTCCGCAGCGTCCAGGCTCATTTTCAGCCGCCCGATCTCGCGGTTCATGACCTTTTCGTCATGCGGCTCCCCCACATCAAACAGCCAGCCCCGTGTGCCGCAGAGGGCGTAGCCCTCCACCGTGTAGGAGTTGTTGTGCAGGATGTGCAGGGTATCGAAGCCCTCCGCTTTCAGGTAGGCGTTCATTTTGTTGGCCGTGCTCCACCAGTAATCGTGGTTGCCCTTCATGATGAGCTTCTGGCCCGGAAGCTGCTGCAAAAACGCGAAGTCCCTGCGAGTATCGGTCAGGCGCATGGCCCAGCTGATATCCCCCGCCAGCACGATGGTGTCCTGCGGGGTGATGAGTTTGCGCCAGCTGCGCTCCAGCCGCTCTACGTAATTGTCCCACCCCGGAAAAATATCCATGGGCTTGGATGCGCCGAGGGAAAGATGGGTATCGCCAAGCACATAAAGTGCCATTCTGTTACTCCTGTTCTAAGTCGGATCACGCCTGATAGCGCAGCGCCACCTGTGCGATCTGCTCCGGGTCGATGACGGTGTGGAAGCGCTCCGCTTTCTGGCGCAGCGCCGACAGGCTGGCCGGAGCGGTGCAGCCGGTGGCCTCTTCCAGCTGCTGCATGGCCTCGAAATCGTTGGCCGGGGCAGCATGGCCCAGTGCTTCCAGCACACTGCGCGGGAACTTGAAGGGCGATGCGGTGGAGAGCACCACCATCGGCACCCCATCCCGCTTATGCTGGGCCGCCACATGGAACGCCACGGCGGTGTGGGTATCGCAGAGGTAGTGGTCCTGCTCGTAGCGGGCGCGGATCTCCTCTGCCACCTGCGCTTCGCTGCTCCAGCCGCAGGCGAAGCTTTCCTGGATGGCAGCCAGCGTTTCGGGGCGGACGGTGTAGCTGCCCGTCTCGTTCAGCTGCTTCATCAGAGAAGCCACTTCGGTGTCGCTGCCGGTGACATGGTACAGCAGGCGTTCCAGGTTCGACGAGACCAGGATGTCCATGCTGGGCGAAGTGGTTTTGTAGAACGCGCGCCGGGCCGTATAAGTGCCGGTGGTGAGGAAGTCGGTGAGAACATTGTTCTCGTTGGAAGCGCAGACCAGCTTGCCCACGGGCAGGCCCATCTGTTTGGCGTAATAGCCCGCCAGAATGTCGCCGAAGTTGCCGGTGGGGACGCAGAAATCCACTGCGTCGCCCAGCGCGATCTGCCCCGCCTTGAGAAGCTGGGCGTACGCAGCAAAATAATAGACGATCTGCGGGACCAGACGGCCCCAGTTGATGGAGTTGGCGCTGGACAGGCGGATGTTCCGCTTTGCCAGCTCGGCAGCAATGGCCGTGTCGCCGAAGACCCGCTTCACGCCGGTCTGGGCATCGTCAAAATTGCCGTGCACTGCATAGACGGCGACATTATCGCCCTCCTGCGTGGCCATCTGCAGGCGCTGGATCTCGCTGGTGCCGCCCGTGGGGAAGAACACGGCGATCTCGACACCGGGGATGTCGTGGTAGCCATCCAGCGCAGCCTTGCCGGTATCGCCGCTGGTCGCCACCAGGATCAGCGTCTTCTCGGTGCGGCCCAGATTCTTCTTGGCCTCCACCAGGAGCTTCGGCATCAGCTGAAGGGCGTAATCCTTGAATGCACAGGTCGGGCCGTGCCACAGCTCCAGCGAATAGACCTCGTCCGACACGTGGGCCAGATAGCCCGCCTTGCCGTCAAATGCTTCGCCATAGGTGGTCTTTGCCGCCTCTGCGAGGAATTGCTGAGAATAATCGGTCAGGTACTGGCCCACGATGGCCGCAGCCATTTCGGGGTAATCGAGTGCACAGATTGATGCAACGTCCACTTTCGGAAAGCTCTGCGGAACAAACAGACCGCCCTCGTCCGACAGGCCCTGTGCAATGGCCTGCGAAGCATTTACCACACGGTTTCGGTCTCTCGTACTGAAAAACTGCATTGTCGTCGCTCCTTTTCGTCCGCGGGTCCACAATGACCCTTTTTTGTCGGCAGCGGCAAACGCCGGTTTCTGCCTTTTTCCCACCGGTGCATCCCCGCTCACGCGGTAAATGCGCCCTTTATAATATGTACCATCCAGCGCCCGCTGTCAAGAGGGGTCACCTCGGCAACGTCAAATCGGGCGGGCGCATCGCTCTGCCCGGTCTGCTGAAGATACTGCTCTGCGGCGCGGATGAGTCTGCGCTGCTTGGCTGGTGTAACGGCGGAGGCGGGGCTTGCCAGCGGATCCGGGCTGCGGGTCTTGACCTCACACAGCACGATGGTCCCGTCCGGCTCCCGCAGGATGAGGTCGATCTCCCCCATCCGGGTACGGTAATCGTGGGCCAGCAGCAGGCAGCCCCGCTGCTGGTAATAGCGCGCGGCGACGGCCTCGCCTTTCCGGCCGGTCTCGGCGGCATCCATCACTTGCCCTCCGGCCAATAGCCCTGTTTTTTGAGGAAGCTGCGGCGGTAGAATGGCTGGATGCCGTATTGTGCGATCAGCTCGTAGTGGAGCTTTGTCGGGTAGCCCTTGTGTTTGGCCAGCTGGTACTGCGGGTACTGGCGGTCCAGTTCCAGCATGTAGCGGTCCCGGCTGACTTTGGCCAGCACCGAGGCCGCGCCGATGCTGGCGCTGGTCGCATCACCCTTGACCACCGGCTGTGCGGGCATGGTCAGCCCGGCTGGGGTGCGGTTGCCGTCGATGAGGACAAGGTTCGGCACGATGTCCAATTCTTCCACGGCCTGCCGCATCCCGCCCATGGTGGCGTTGAGGATGTTGTCGCGGTCGATGATCTCCGGCCCCACGAAAACGATCTTGTAAGCCAGCGCTTTTTCGATGATCTCGTCAAACAGGGCTTCCCGCTTTTTCTCGGTCAGCTTTTTGGAGTCGTTGATGCCGTAGACCGGGTGTTCCGGGTCCAGGATGCAGGCAGCCACGCAGACGGGGCCGCAGAGCGGGCCGCGCCCGGCTTCGTCCACCCCGGCAAAGCAGCCGTATTCTGCCCGGACAGCCGTGTCATACGCATACAGCGGTGCGGAGATCTCTTCGTCGGAACGCCGTTTCATTCGTCGTCCTCCTGTGCAAAGTCCGCGAGGTCGTCCCGCTGGGGCGGGCACTCCAGCGAGATCCGGCCCCACTTGCAGGCGCGGAACTCGTCCACCAGCATGATGGCACAGCGCTCGGTGTTGACCTCGCCGCCGCGCACCAGCAGGCCGCGCTTGCGGCCGATGGCTTCCATCAGCTCATAGGGCGGGAGCGCCATCGTCTCGGCGTCCAGCTTGTAGCGCTGGGCCACGAGGTCGGGGTAATTGCGGCGCACCTCGTCCAGCAGGTTCATCGCCAGCTCCTCCACATCCAGGATGTCATCCTTGATGGAGCCGATGAAGGCCAGATTGGAGGCGATGGTCTTGGAATCAAACTTTTTCCAGAGCACACCGGGCATGTCCAGCAGGTCGAACTTCTCGGTACTGACCCACTGCTTGCCCTTGGTCACGCCGGGGCGATCGGCGGCTTTGGCGCGGGCCGAACCCGCAAACGTGTTGATAAAGGTCGATTTGCCCACATTGGGGATGCCGCAGAGCATCACCTGCGTCTTGGCACCGCCCATGCCGCGCACCTGACGGCGCGCCAGCAGACCGGCCAGTTCTTTTTCGATGGCGGCCTGGACCGCCTTGGCCCCGCCCTTCTGCTTGGCGCTGATGGCCACACAGCCGGCATCGGCGGCACGGAAGTACCGGATCCACGCCTCTGTCACGACGGGGTCGGCCAGGTCGGCCTTGTTCAGCACATAGAGCTTGGGCTTCCGGGCCGTGATCCGCTCGATTTCCGGGTTCAGGCTGGAGAGCGGGATGCGGGCATCCAGCAGCACGAGGCTTGCGTCCACATGCTGGATCTCCTGCTCCATCATCCGCAGCGTCTTGGTCATATGGCCGGGGAACCACTGGATGTTATATTGGTTTGCGAACCGGGTATCCTGATTGTTCATTTTACCACTCCAAAATCCGAAACGGGCAAAAAGCAGAGCAGCACCTTGCCCAGAATATCACGTTCATCAATGCAGCCCACGTAGGACGAGCGGCTGTCCAGCGAATTGTTGCGGTTGTCGCCCATAACGAAGACGGTGCCTTCCGGCACGGTGTACGGGAACTCCACATCATAGCCGAGATAGGTCGGCTCAGCGATGTAATCCTCCCGCAGCACTTCGCCGTTCACAGCGACGGTGCCGGTCTCGTAGTCGATGCAGATGGTGTCGCCGCCTTTGGCGATGACCCGCTTGACCAGCGGCTTGCCGTAGGGCGTGTAGCTGTCCACGATGACCACATCTCCGTGCTGAGGCTCGTACCCGGCACCCCAGACGATGAGCTTTTCACCGTTTTGCAGGGTGGGCACCATGGACTCGCCATCCACCTGAATGATCCGGAAAAAGAACGAAAAGATGAGCACCAGCACCAGAGCCGCCGAGATCAGTGCCTCGTACCATTCAAATGCGCCCTGGCCTTTTGCAGTTTTTGGCTGCTGTGTCGTCTGTTTTTCCATTTCCCGATGCACCTCTCAATCCAGTTTGCCGGGCAATACCCGACAAATAAAGAAAAAAGGGACAACAAGTTGTCCCTTTTTTCCCGTTTTACGCGGGGATCATCAAATATCGCTCTTGACCTTGGCAGCCTTGCCAGTACGGCCACGCAGGTAGAACAGCTTTGCGCGGCGGACCTTGCCCTTGCGGACAACCGTGACCTTCTCAACGAAGGGGCTGTTGATGGGGAAGACACGCTCGACACCAACGCCGTAGGAAACGCGGCGAACGGTGAAGGTCTCAGCAACACCACCGTGCTTCTTTGCGATGACAGTGCCCTCGAAAGCCTGGATACGCTCACGATCGCCGTCCTTGATACGAACATCAACGCGGACGGTGTCGCCAACGTTGAACTGAGGCTTTTCAGCCTTGATGCTGCCTTCAGAAATAATCTTCAGTGCGTCCATTTTTGAATCCTCCATTTGTTTTTAGACGTTCATGCACGGCTCGCCGCCGCCAGAGGACCGCCCGTTTAATGATATCGTGTCATTAACCCCGCTGTGGTTTCAGCGGACACTAACGCCTTAATAGGATAGCACAAATCGCCCGCAAATGCAAGCGATTCGTCCAAAATAATCCCAAAAATTTTCTGTTCTGCCCAAAAGACATTCTTCTCAGGCGAACAGCGTCTTTTCTGCCGTCAGGAAATGGGTGCGCAGGATGCTGGCCTCCGCCGCCGGGACGCCGAAGGTCTCTTCCAGCGCCGCCGTGAGCAGGGCAGGGTTCAGGGTAAGCTCCTGCGAAGCGGGCAGGCAGATGGAAAAACGCACCTGCTCCCCTTCTTCCGTCAGATCCAGCGAAGGCACGAACTCCTTCAGTTCCACCGTCTTGACCTTGCGCTTGCTCTTTTTCTCCACCGGGACGCTTTCCAGCGCATTGTACGCTTCCAGTGCAGCCTTTCGCGCAGCCGGATAACGAACCTCGTAGCAGGCATAGGCGATGAGGTCGGCCTTCATCTCGACGGGGGCCACCTTCGTGACCACGATACCGGCGGGCATGATGGCATTCAGGGCCGTCTTCCACTGCTCAAAATCCGGGGCTTCGGCCTCGGTCTTGACGTCCACGCACTCACACGCGCTCTCCTGCCCCAGCGACAACGGGCAGGCAAAGGTCATGTAGATATGGGGGTTGAAGCCCAGCGTATGCCACACCGGCAGGCTGCTGCGCTTGAGTACCCGCTGCATCACCCGTTGCATGTCCAGCAGCGAGATGTAGGAGGCCTCATTTTTCTTTTCAAACGAGATTCTGACTGTAATCAAAGCAGGGCCCTCCTAACAGATGGTTGGCGCCGCAGCCGTGGCAGGCACGGTTGCAGGGCTGGGTGGTCTGGGCCGCAAGGGCCTTCTGGTACTCCCGCACCAGATATTCGTGGGTGACGCCGTAGTCCATGTGGCTCCACGGGGTCACCTCGTCCAGGCCGATGGGGCGCTGGCAGTAGAAGAACGGGTCCACGCCGAGGTCGGCGAAGGTCTGCATCCAGGTGTCGTACCGGAAGCACTCGTCCCAGCCGTCAAAGAAGCAGCCGCGCTTGTAGGCTTCCAAGATGACCGGGGCCAGACGGCGGTCGCCCTTGGCGAATACGCCTTCCAGGAAGCTGGTCTTGCTGTCGTGGTAGTTGACCCGGATCTTCCGGCTGCGGGCACGGGCGCACTCCACCAGATGCTTCTGCTTCTCGCGCAGCATCTCCTCCGTATCCATGGGGACGAACTGGAAGGGCGTGTGGGGCTTGGGGACAAAGCAGGAACAGCTGATGGTCACCTGCACCCCGCGGCCCTTGGCATGGGGCGTATTATAGTAGAGGTCCACGACCTTCTGGGCCGTCTCGGCGATGCCCTCGATGTCCTCCATCGTCTCGGTGGGCAGGCCCATCATGAAGTAGAGCTTGACCGAGGAATAGCCGTTGGCAAACGCGATGGAGCAGGTCTTTTCGATCTCGTCCCAGGTGACGTTCTTGTTGATGACATCGCGCAGGCGCTGGGTACCGGCCTCGGCCGCAAAGGTCAGGCCGCTCTTGCGCACCTTGGTGGTCTTTTCGATGAGGCTCTGGGAGAAGTTGTCCATGCGCAGAGACGGCAGCGACAGGCTGACGTGCTCCTGCGGTGCCCACTCGTTCAGGTCGTCCAGCAGCTCTTCGAGCTGGCTGTGGTCGGAGGTGGACAGGCTGGACAGGCTCAGTTCCTCGTAGCCGGTGTTGGCGCAGAGGTCCTTTGCTGCCCGGTTCAGCAGACCCGCGTCGCGCTGACGCATGGGGCGGTACAAAAAGCCCGCCTGACAGAAGCGGCAGCCGCGCACACAGCCGCGCAGCACCTCAATGCTGGCGCGGTCCTGGATGGCACCCACCATGGGCACCACGAAGTTGGTCGGGGGTGCAAATTCGTTCAGGTCCTTGATGATGGCCTTGGTGATGACGGCCGGGATGTCCGGCTCGTTGGGAGTGATGGACTTCACACGGCCGTCTTCCTGATACGCCACATCATAGAAAGCCGGAATGTAGATGCCGGGGATCTTGGCAATGCGGCGGAGCAGCTCCTGTTTGGAGACGCCGCCCTCTTTTTTGGCCTTTTCGATCTCGGCGCAGATGCCGGGCAGCTGGTTCTCGCCCTCGCCCAGCTGGATGACATCAAAGAAATCCGCGATGGGCTCGGAGTTACAGGCGCAGGGGCCGCCCGCCACGATGAGCGGCCAGCTCTCGTCGCGGTCCTTGGCATAGAACGGGATATGCGCCAGGTCCAGCATGGCCAGGATGTTGGTATAGGAAAGCTCATATTGCAGGGTAAAGCCCACGGCATCGAAGGCGGTCAGCGGGTCCTTGCTCTCCATGGTGTAGAGGGGCAGGCCCAGCCGCTCCATCTCCGCCTTCATATCCAGCCAGGGCATGAACGCGCGCTCGCACCACCAGTTCGCGTGGCTGTTGAGCAGCTCGTACAAAATCTTCTCGCCGAGGAAGGACATGCCCACCTCATACGTATCCGGGAAGCAGAACGCAAACCGGACATCCATCTTCTCTTTGTCTTTGTATACGCTGCCCGGCTCGCCGCCGGTATAGCGGCCCGGCTTCTGCACCCGGCCCAGCGCTTCTTTCAGTTTCGGGTCAAACATCAAGTTCCTCCATTGACAGAACGTTTTTTCATTCGTTTTATTTTACCCGATTTCCGGGGGAATTGCAATCCTTGATTTCGCTGCCGCAGCGCCTCCCGGAGGGCAAGGCCCATCTGCGCCCCATCCAGCGGCGGGATGGGCAGGAGGTTGAATGCCCCGGTCAGAAGATTGGCCGCCCAGAACGCGCTGCCCCGGATGGTGGTCTCCTGTTCGAGCCGGACGGCCCAGAGAGCCGCCAGCAGAACGTTCGTCAGCGGCCCGGCTGCGGCCAGCCAAAACGTCTGCTGCGGCGTCATGCTGCGGCCCCGTGTGCGCATACAAAAGCCGGTCAGGGTCACTTCGATGACCGGAAATGTGCGGAACATCGCCCAATAGGCCAGGATATGCCCCCACTCGTGGAGGAAGGCCGCGCACAGCCCCAGCCGCAGAAAGCCGCTGGCGTCGAACCAGAGCAGCACATAGAGAGCCCCGCAGAGCAGGACCGGGTCCCGGAAGATGAGCGGCCCGATGCGCAGCGCCCGCTTCATAGCAGGCCCAGCGCCTTGGCCGGGTCGTACCGGATGCCCTGTGTCAGAAATTCAAAGTGCAGGTGGGCACCGGTAGACCGGCCCGTCTGCCCGGCGGTCCCCAGGCACTGGCCCGCAGACACGACCTCCCCTGCCCGGACATAGAGATACTGCATGTGGGCATAGACCGTCTCCTGCCCGCCGGGGTGCGAGATGCGCAGGTAGTTACCGTAGGTCCCGCTGCGGCGGGCGGCGGTCACGGTGCCGCCCAGCGCCGCCAGAACAGGCGTCCCCTCTGCACAGGCAAGGTCTACCCCACGGTGAAAGGCTTCTGCCCCGGTGAAGGGGTCTGCCCGCCAGCCATAGGCGTCCGAAACGCGGAATGCCGTGGTCCCCAGCGGAAAGCAGAGCGCTTCGCTCGGCTTTGCCGGTTCCAGCGACGCACCCACCGGGGCCGCCCGTTCTGCACTTTTGGCCCGTGCCGGGAGCACGACGCCTGCCACCAGCCCCAGCAACAGCGCCGCCAGCACTCCGGTCGCCGCTGCCCGCCTGAGGATTTTCTTTCTGCCTGCTCGTCCCATTTCTGCCCGCATCGCGCATTCCTCCCTTGGGGGTATTTTATGCCGGTCATCCCGTTCGGAGAACAAAAACGCCCCCACAGAGCATCGTTCTCTGTGAGGGCGTGGTCTCAGCGCTTGGGGCGGAGCCAGTGGTGAAACTGTTCAAAAAGGTCCATCAGACCGCCGCGGGGCTTGGCCGTGGTGTGCGGGGCGGGATGTGCGACCGCGACCGGATGGTGCACCGTCTGTTCTGTCTGCGGGGCGGTTTCGGGCACCACGGCTGGCTTCGGTGGCTCTTTGGCAGGCAGCGGCGTCGGCTCCGAAGGGGCTTTGGGTGCTTCCGCAGCCGGTGCAGGCGTTTCCACCGGGGCGGCAGTACGAACCGGTTCCGGTTGGGCGGGTGTTTCCTCCGGAACGTCATCGCGGGCCGTCCAGTCATTTTTCAGCAGGTCGTACATTCCCATCTGGCCGTTGACGAGTGCTTCGTCCGGGGCGGCTTTGACCTTCTGGTAGCTGCCGTCCGCCTTCATCTCGCGGGCATTGACGTTATCCCGCAGCTGAAGCTGCAGGATCTCGCTGAGCTTCCGGATGAGAACGGGGTCCTCCACCCGGACGCCCACCTCCACGCGGCACTCGGTGTTGCGGGTGAGGAAGTCGCCGGAGGCAATGTAGATGCGGGTGGTGGTGCCATCGTAGAAGCTGTAGATGCGGCCATGCTCCAGATAGCGGCCCACCAGGCTGCGGATGTGCAGGTTCTCGGTCTTGCCCGGCACCTCGGCGCGGACGCAGCAGATGCCGCGGACGATCATATCAATGCGGACCCCGGCGCAGCTGGCTTCTTCCAGCTTGAGGATGATGTCGCGGTCCGAGATGGAGTTGTTTTTCAGGATCATCGACGCCGGGCGGCCCAGGCGGGCGGCATTGATGACGCGGTCCATCTCATCCAGCAGAACGCTCTTGAAGCGCAGCGGAGCCACCAGCATCTTTTCGCTGGTCTCCGTCAGCTTCTGGACGGCGAGATTCTGGAAGACGTTGGAAGCCTCCTCGCCGATGCCGAGGTCTGCCGTGATGAAGGAATAATCGGTGTAAAGCTCGCTGGTCTTCTCGTTGTAGTTGCCGGTGCCGATCTGGGTGATATAGCTGTAGCCCTGCGGGCCTTTCTTGGTGATGAGGGTCAGCTTGGAGTGGACCTTGTAATCTTCAAAGCCGTAGAGGACGGTGCACCCGGCCTCTTCCAGCTGCTTGGACCAGTCGATGTTGTTCTGCTCGTCAAAACGGGCGCGCAACTCCACCAGCGCTACGACTTCCTTGCCGTTTTCGGCGGCCTCCATCAGTGCCTGCACGATCTGGGACTCCCGCGCCATCCGGTAGAGGGTCATCTTAATGGAGATGACCGCCGGGTCCTGCGCGGCCTTTTTCAGCATAGCGATGAAGGGCCGGATGGACTGGTACGGATAGCTGAGGAGGACGTCGTGCTTTTCCACCTCGGCCGCGAGGTCATAGTCCGGCGGCGGCAGCATGGGCCGGGCTGCGGGGTAGAACAGCTCCGGGTGGCCGTCGGCTTCCATCCTGGAAGTGAGTTTGTAGAAGAAGCTCAGGTCCAGCGGGCTTTTCTGCGCAAACACCCGCTTGTGGGTCAGTTCCAGCTTCTCGCAGAGGATGCGGACGATCTCCTGCGGGGCCGTGGGCGTGACCTGCAGGCGGACTGCCGCCAGCTTGCGGCGGCGCTTGAGCAGGTCGGCCATGATCTCGCGGTAGTCGATATCGTGGTCCATCATCCCTTCTTTGACGTCGATGTCAGCGTTGCGGGTGACGCGGAAGAGGCAGGTCTCCTGCACGGCATCCTTGCCGAAGATGAGGGACGCATAGTGCAGCACCAGCTCCTCGGTCAGGGCAAACTCCGTGCGGCCGTCCCGGCGGATGACCTGCATCCGCTCCATCTGGCTGGAAATGGGGACCATGCCGAGGCTCTGCTCCCCTTTTTCCTTGAGCAGGACGCCGAGATAGATCTCCTTGTTCCGCAAAAAGGGGAACGGATGGCGGCTGTCCACGATCTGCGGGCTGAGGATGGGGAACAGCTCGCTCTGGAAGTATTTTTTCCAGAAGTGCTCCTCCTCTTTGGAAAGCGCGTTGAAGTCCACTTTCTTATAACCGCATCCTGCCAGACTTTCCAGCGCTTTCTCGTAATATTTATCACAATCCTCCTGCAAATGCGCCACCTTGGGCATGATGGCGGTCAGCTGCTCTTCGGCGGTCATGTTCGTCTTGTTCTCGCGCTTGTCCCGCTCCTTTTTGGCGCGCATCAGGCTGGCCCGCTCCTGCAGCGAACCCACGCGCACCATGAAGAACTCGTCGAGATTGGAGCCGTAAATGGCCAGGAACTTGACCTGCTCGGCCAGCGGGACATTTTTATCCTTGCCCAGCACGAGCACCCGGCGGTTGAAATCCAGCCAGCTCAGTTCGCGGTTGATGAAAATGGTATCCTCTTTCATAATTACTCCCCTTTTCTGGGTTTGTTCAGCTCACATAGGCCAGTCCGTCCCAGGAAGCCACGATGCTCTCGCTGAGGCCGGGCACCTCGGCCGCATCCGCAACATGCCGGAACGGGCCGTGCGTGCCGCGGTATTCCAGGAGCGCCTGCGCTCGCTTTTCGCCGACGTTTGGCAGGACGCAGAGCGTTTCGAGGTCTGCTGTGTTCAGGTCCACCCGGATGAGCTGAACCATGGGCGTTTCGGATGCTGCCTTTGGCGTCAGCCTGGGCGGCGCAAGGGCAGCCGCCAGCAGGATGCAGACCACAGCCGCCGCTGCCGCACACAGCAAAAACAGCCGCTCGTGCCGCCGGGCAGATGCCTGAGAACCGGTTTCCTTCATTGTACCCGACTTTCCTCCAAAAAGAAAGCCCCCTGCACGAAAAATACAGGAGACTTTACACAACTTTTACGCAGACGTTTCCGCAGAGCGCACCATGCCATAGAGCAGCTCCGCCGCAGCACCGGCATCGTGGTCGGTGAGGGTGGTCTGCCTGGCGGCAAGGCGCAGCTCAGCCGGGGCATCAGCGGGGACGACGCTGTTCCCCGCCAGATGGACCAGCTCTGCCATCTGGGTGCAGTCGGCCAGAACGGTCAGCTGCTCGGCAGAATAGCCTGCCGGGGAGCAGACGGCCTGGACCATCGCACTGCCGGACACACTGCCCGGCAGAAGCGCCAGCACATCCGGGCCCATCCGCTCGGCGCGGAGGGTCACGGTGGCCTCGCCCAGCGCCTTTTCCAGCAGCGCCGTCAGGGGGACCTGCTTTTTGTCCTGATAGAACAGGATGCGCAGCACATCCTCTCCCCGGACGTCCGCCGCATTGCTCAGCACAAAGGTGGTCCACTCCTGCCGCAGGTGGGCTTCCAGAGACTCGCTCATCCGCAGCACACGGGTGGAGCCGTTCTTCATCTGCAAAGCAATGCCGACGCCCGGCACACCGGGAAGCACCCGGAGGACGGATTCCTCCATCCCGGCAAAGCTGCACAGGGCCGTGCCCGTGCCCTCGGCAAAATTGTAGGCCAGCACACCGCCGCAGACCAGCGCGGGCGCGCTGAGCCGCACCCCGCCCAGCAGAGAACGCACCACCTTGGGCGACCGCTGGGAGTAGATGGTCAGCTTGCCGCCGCGGCTGGCAAACAGCTGCAGCACATCGCGGTGGAGCTGGGGCAGGCTGCCCTCTGCATTCAGAAGAAGGTTGTCGAGATCGCAGAGGACCAGCGTATTTTCGATGGAATTGCTCATTCGTTGTTTCCTCCTGTGCGCTGACGGAGCGTGGTCAGAAAGCGGGTGAAGTAATCCGGCAGTTCGGAATCGAACCGCAGATGCTCGCCCGTGATGGGGTGGACGAAGCCCAGTGTTTTGGCATGAAGGCACTGGCCGTGGAGGCTGGTGATGCAGTTGTGCGGGCCATAGACCGGGTCCCCTGCCACCGGGTGATGGATGGACGCCATATGAACGCGGATCTGGTGGGTGCGGCCTGTTTTCAGGCGGCATTCCAGCATCGTGAACTCGCCCAGGCGCTCCAGCACCCGGTAGCCGGTGTAGGCATACTTGGTGTGGGGCTCGGTGGACGGATAGACGGCCATCTTCTTGCGGTCGGTCTTTGAGCGGCCCAGATGGGACTCCACAAAGCCCTCGTCCTGTGCAAAACCGCCGTAGACGATGGTATGGTAGGCCCGCTCCACGCTGTGGACCGCCATCTGCTGGGACAGGCCGATGTGGGTGGCGTCGTCCTTGGCGACGACGAGAAGGCCGCTGGTGTCTTTGTCAATGCGGTGGACGATGCCGGGGCGGATCTCGCCGCCGATGCCGGAAAGGCTGCCCTTGCAGTGCCACAGCAGCGCATTGACCAATGTGCCGTCCGGGTTGCCGGGGGCCGGGTGCACCACCATGCCCTTGGGCTTGTTGACCACCAGCAGGTGCGCATCCTCAAACACGATGTCCAGCGGGATCTCCTGCGGCACGGCTTCAATGGGCCGGGCGTCCGGGATCTCCAGCAGGATGATGTCGCCGGCCTTGAGCTTCAGGCTCTTGACCGGGGCCTTGCCGTTGCACAGCACATGGCCGTCTGCCACCAGCGCCTGCAGCGCACTGCGGGAAAGGCCGGTATCCTCCCCGCTCAAAAAGCGGTCGATGCGCTGGCCTGCGCCCTCCGCTTCCACGATAAATTCACGCTGTTCCATGGGTCACGGCTCCTTTGCGTCACCGGAGTGCAGCTCCTCCAAAAAGATGACCAGCACCCAGAGCGCCACACCCACACAGACGCAGATGTCCGCAAAGTTGAAGACGGCGAACCGCATGAACAGCAGGTTGATGTAGTCCACGACCTCGCCGTTCAGCACACGGTCGATGAGGTTGCCGATGCCGCCGCCCAGCACAAGGATCAGCGCCGCCTGCTGCAGGCGATCGTTCCGGCTGCGGAAAAGCAGCCAGTATGCGACGAAGATCAGCGCAGCGCTGGTGGCCACGATCAAAAACAGCTGCCTGCCGCTGAGCAGGCTGAACGCCATGCCCTGGTTGAGCACGAACCGCAGCTCCACCACATGGGGGATGAGCGGCAGAGTGCCCACGGGCATCAGCACATGCACCGCCCAGAACTTGATGCCCTGGTCGATGCCGATGAGCACTGCCACACACAGCAGGTTAAAGATCACATAAGCCATAACGAAATACTCCCAACAGCGGGCCGGACCCGCCGGTCTTCTGATATCAAAAAGCGGCGCTCCCCTGCTCGAAAGGAGCGCCGCAGCGTTCAAACGGAAAAAGCCTTAGCCTTCCACCACGCTTGCGCAGCGGGCGCAGAGAGTGGGGTGAGCCGGATGTGTGCCGATGTCTGCGGAATACTTCCAGCAGCGCTCGCACTTGTCGCCGGTGGCGTGAGCCGCAGCCACGCCCAGACCCTCGACCGCAGAGGCAGCGCCGCCCTCGCCCTTGACCAGCTCCACCTGGGAGACGATCATCAGGTCAGCCAGCTCGTCCATGGGGATGCTGTTCAGCAGGTCATAGACGGCATCGTTGCAGTACAGGGTGACGGCAGCTTCCAGCGAAGCACCGATGGTCTTCTCGGCACGGGCCTGCTCCAGCACCTTCTTGACCTCGTCACGGACAGCGATGAGCTGTGCCCACTTGGCCTTGAAGGCATCGTCGGCGGCATACTGGCCCGCTTTGGGCATATCCTCGAAGACGACGTACTTGTTCATACCCTCGGTCTTGGGCATGAAGTCCCAGATCTCCTGGCTGGTGAAGCAGAGGATGGGGGCGATGATCTTATCCAGCGCGACCAGGATCTTGTACATGGTGGTCTGTGCTGCGCGGCGGGCTGCGCCGTTGGTGCAGTAGAGACGATCCTTGGTGACATCCAGATAGAAGTTGGACATGGCCACGACGCAGAAGTTGTAAACTGCGTGGTAGACCTTGTTGAAGTCGTAGACCGCATAACCGGCGTGTGCGTTGACGATCAGGTCGTCCAGCGCAGCCAGTGCCCAGCGGTCGATCTCCTGCAGCTGGTCGTCGGTGACGCAGTCGGTGTTGGGGTCGAAGCCGTCCAGGTTGCCCAGGATGAAGCGGGCGGTGTTGCGGATCTTGCGGTAAGCCTCGCTCAGCTGCTTAAAGATGTTCTTACCGGCGCGCACATCGACGGTGTAGTCGGAAGAAGCGACCCACAGGCGGATGATATCAGCGCCGTAGTCCTTGATGATCTCGCTGGGCTCCACGCCGTTGCCGGCGCTCTTGTGCATCTGCTTGCCCTGCTCGTCCACGACCCAGCCGTGGCACAGAACGGACTTGTAGGGGGCGCAGCCCTTGCTTGCAACGCTGGTCAGCAGGCTGGACTGGAACCAGCCGCGGAACTGGTCGCCGCCCTCCATATACATGTCAGCCGGGAAGTGCAGCTCCGGGCGCTCTTCCAGAACGGCTGCATGGGTGGAGCCGGAATCGAACCAGACGTCCATGATGTCGGTGTCCTTGGTCCACTCGGAAGCGCCGCACTTCTCGCAGACTTCGCCTGCGGGGATGATCTGCTCGGCTTCGTACTTGTACCAGGCATCGGAGCCTTCCTTGCGGAACAGCTCACTGACGGCCTTGATGGTGGCGTCGGTGATGTGGTAAGCACCGCACTTCTTGCAGTAGAAGGCCGGAATGGGCACACCCCAGGTGCGCTGACGGCTGATGCACCAGTCGTTGCGGTCGCGGACCATGCCCTTCATGCGGTCGTGGCCCCAGTCGGGCATCCACTGCACGGTGTCGATGGCCTTGTAGACATCCTCACGGAACTTTGCGACCGAGCAAAACCACTGCTCAGTGGCGCGGAAGATGATGGGGTGATGGCAGCGCCAGCAGTGCGGGTACTGATGCTTGATGTGCACCTGACCCATGACGGCACCGGACGCGGTAAGGTCGGCCAGGATGGTCTTATTGGCTGCCCAGACGCGCTGGCCTGCGTACTTGCCGGCCAGGTCGGTCAGATAGCCGCCGTCGTCCACGGGGACAGTGATGGGCACCTGCGGATACTTCTGGCAGACGTTGAAGTCATCGACGCCGTGGCCGCCTGCGGTGTGGACGCAGCCGGAGCCACTCTCCAGCGTGACGTGGTCGCCCAGGATGACCCAGCCCTCCTTGGGCAGGTAGACGTGCTGGTAGCGCATGAGCTCGAACTCTGCGCCGCTGACCGGCTCGCCCACGACCTCATAGTCGGTGATGTGGCAGGCATCCATGACGCTCTTGACCAGCTCGGTGGCCATGATGTGGTACTCCTCGCCGATCTTGACGAAGGAATACTCGAACTGGCCGTTCAGGCAGATGGCCTCGTTGGCGGGCAGGGTCCAGGTGGTGGTGGTCCAGATCACGAAGTAGGTCTTATCCATCGGGATGCCATGCTTTGCCAGCACACCGTTGGGGTCCTGGGTGACATGGAAGCGGACGAAGATGGAATCGCAGTCGTCTTCACCGTACTCGATCTCGGCCTCAGCCAGAGCGGTGCGGCAGTCGGGGCACCAGTAAACGGGCTTCAGGCCCTTGTAGATGTAGCCCTTCTTGGCCATCTCACCGAAGATCTCGATCTGGCGGGCCTCAAACTCCGGCTTCAGGGTCAGGTAGGGGTGCTCAAAGTCGCCGATGACGCCCAGACGCTTGAACTGGTCGCTCATGATGTCGATGTGCTCGGTGGCGAACTTTTCGCAGATCTGGCGCAGCTCCAGCTTGGAGATGTCCTTTTTCTTCTCGCCGACGGAGGACAGCGCCTTCAGCTCAATGGGCAGGCCGTGGGTATCAAAGCCGGGCACATAGGGAGCCTGGAAGCCCTCCATGTTCTTGTCGCGGATGATGATATCCTTGATGATCTTGTTCAGCGCGGTGCCCATGTGGATGTTGCCGTTTGCATACGGAGGGCCGTCGTGCAGAACGAACTTGGGCTTGCCGTCGTTGTGCTTGATGAGCTGATTGTACAGGTCGTTGTCTTCCCAGTCCTTGAGCATGACAGGCTCCTTTTTGGGCAGGCCTGCGCGCATCTCGAACAGCGTCTTGGGCAGATTCAACGTACTGTCGTACTGAGACTTATTCTTAGCCAATGGTTACACACTCCTCTAATTTATTGAAACGCTCCGGTCACTCGCTGAATTTGACGCCCTTGAAAGCGGCATAATCCGGCTCTGCCGGTTCTTCTTCTTCCTCTGCGCCAACGGGTGCCTGAGACGGGTCCAGCTTAATCTTGAGCTGGCTCTCATCCTTGGACCAGAAATCCTCGCTCTTGTCGTCCTCTGCGGTTTCCTCGTCCGCAGGAGCTGCATCGGTCTCCGGCTGTGCCTGCTCGATCTCCTCGGTCAGAGCCGCAGCAGTGGTCTCCTCTGCTTTTTCCTCCACAGCGGGCTCGGCAGCCTCCGGCTCCTCCTTCTGGAACTCCGGCAGGCGGCTCAGAGACTCGACATGGCTGCGGTACAGGTTGAGCACGTCGGACTTGAAACGGGTGACTTCCAGACGGACGCGGTCATACTCGCGCTCCTCTGCCAGCTTTTTATCGTTTGCTTCGTTGATGATCTCATCCGCGCGGTCACTGGCCTTCTGGAGCAGCTCATTGGCATCGCGGATAATATCATCCCCGCGCAGATTTGCACGGTGCAGGATCTCTTCCGACTTCTGGTTTGCTTCGCGGATGACGTTCTCGCCCATGCGCTGTGCATTGATGAGCGCACTCTTGAGCATGTCGCCGTCCGCCTCGTAGTTCTTCATCTCTTCGTGGAGACGCTGGTTTTCCGCTGTCAGGTCTGCGATCTGCTTGCGCAGCTCCTCGGCCAGGGCATCGTCCTGCCGGAGCTGCTCTTCGACCTTATCCAGGAAACGGTCCACCTCTTCGGTGCGATAGCCGCGGAGGTTTTTTTCAAATTGAACGCTGCGCACGTCCTGCGAGGTCAGCATAGTAGTTTCCTCCCAAATTCATTTAATATTGAAAAAACTCGATGATCGCCCGGTCTTTTCTGCTTTTTCCGGGCAGTGCCGTCAGACCAAAGCGGCCCTTGCCCCGCACGGTGAAGACATCGCCCTCATACACCGGGGCGTGGACGCTCTCCACCGGAAGGTGGTTGATCTCCACCCGGCCTGCCGTGATGAGCTCCGCTGCCATGCTGCGGCTGCAGTGGAGCATGGCTGCCAGCACCGCATCCAGCCGCAGGGAAGAAACGGTCGCCGTTTGCAGCGTCCGCTCCGCCTGCGGGAACTCCGGAAGCTCTTCCAGCGGCAGAAGCCGGGTCGTGACCTCCACCCGGCCCGCCTGCAGCAGTTCCTGACAGATGAGCTGCGCCGCCGGTTCCAGCGCAAAGACATAGGCCGTGCCCGGTGCATCGGAGGGCAGGACGATGTCGCCCAGCGCCTCCCGCCGCAATTCCAGCCCCATCAGGCTGCCGAGGTAATCCTTGTGCGCCGGAAGAACAGCTCCAGCCTGCACCCGGCAGGTGAGCCGGACGCAGCACAGCGGGCTGTCCGGCCAGTTGCCCTCCGGCTCCAGGCAGAGGAGCCGACGCTCTGCACCGGGCCAGCCGCCCTCGAAATGATACACATTTTCCGGGACGGCGGCGCGGTTGAGCGCTGCTCTGGCAAGATCCTGCTCCCGGTCACTCAGAAAGGCGGAATAGCGCGGGATGCCGCGGCTCTCCGCCGTGCGGGCCAGATCCTCGATGTGCCGCATCAGATAGCGTTCTTCATCGCTGCGGGCGGGGACGAAGCCCCGCACGGCTTTGGGGGCAGGATCAATAGAATGCGCCATTGTTCTCCAGTTCGTCCAGCAGATCGCCCATGATATCCACGTTGTAGGGGGTGATGATGAAGGTGCTGTTTGCCACGCGCTTGATCTGGCCGTTGTTGGCGTAGGCGACGCCGGAGAGGAAATCGACCAGGCGGCGGGAAACTTCCTTGTTGGTAGACTCCAGGTTCAGGACCACGGTGCGCTTGTTGTTCAGGTGGTCGGCGATGGTGCTGGCATCCTCAAAGCGCTCCGGCTTGACCAGAACGACCTTGAGCTGGGTGGTCGCATGGATGTTGACCACCTTGTTCTTTCTGGGGGTGCCCTCTGCGGGCTCCTCATCCTCTTCGTCTGCCCCGACGCCCAGACCGTTGTTGTTGTTCACCATCTGGGGGCCGTCGTCGATGTACTGATCGTCGTACTCGTCCTCGCTGCCGAAAAGCCCCTTCTTCAGACTATCCACAAAAGACATAGAAACTGCTCCTTTCATTCGGGCAGCTTGCGCTGCCTGGCTGATTTTGCAAAGAGATGCAAATAGCTTCTACTATTATCGGATTTTTTGCCGCAGATGTCAATAACTACAAAAGTTTTCCATCATACAAATTTTGTCCGGAGACGATAATCTCGTCATAAAGGCGAACCTGACTGATCGAACCGGCCGTTCCGCTGGGCAAAACGATGAGATAATCGCCATCCAGCACCTGGGGGTGCTGGTCGTCCACGGGGTCGATCTTGCAGAAACGGGCCAGGTTGCCGTACTTGACATAGACGCCGGGGATGTAGCTCTCGCCCTGACCCTCGGCCTCGGAGCCGTCCTCCTTGAGGTAGTGGACCGCCGCCTGCGGCACCCGCAGGCCGGTGCTCTGCCCCACGATGACCTGCGCATTGGCCCGGTTCAGCCGCAGCACGTCGCCGTTGATGACCTCGCACGAGAGGACGAAGCGGGTCATGTCGTTCTCCGCGTCAATGCTCACTTCCTGCACGGTGGCTTTGAGGGGTGTTTCCGCCTGGCCGGGGAAGCGGATCTCCACCGAGGTCTTCCGCGGTTTTCCGTCCGAGCCCAGCAGCTTTTCGCCCTGTTTGGCCGAGCAGATGCCCGCGTAGTACCAGGTGAAGCCGGAGACGATCTTGCCCGCGCAGCCGTCCAGTTTGATCTCCGGGGAGGACTCGATATAGGCTTTCAGGTCCGCAGCACCCAGCGCAAGGATGTCCTCCATGCCGGCATTGAGCCGCCCGGAACTGGCCGAACGGATGAAATAGCCCGTCTGCGGGGCGGTGATCTGGGTGGGGCTGCCCAGCTGGGCCTGCACATTGGACGCCTGCTGCACCAGCGCGGCGATCTGGTCCGAGAAGGTGGAGACCTCACCGGTGATGATCCAGAGCTTGTTCTGGGCCAGCAGATAGTCCTCCGTCTGGGCGTCGGTGTCCTCGTAGTCGGAGGCATCCAGCGCATCCATCAGATCGTACAGCGCCGCCGAGCGATCTTTGCGCAGGGACTCCATCTGCGCCGAGGTGGTGTTCTGCGATTTTTGCAGCAGGTCGATCTGGTCGTAGATCTGGGTCAGCTGCTGGCGCAGACCGGCCTGAGAAGCATCGCTGTAGACTTCGGCCACCGCAGTGCCCGCCGAGACGCGCTCGCCATCGGCCACAAGGTAACCCAGTGTGCCGTCCCCGGCCACGTAGCTCTCGTTGAACAGCAGCACACCCTCGGCATCCACCGTGTCTTCCACCGTAGCCAGAAGGGCCGTTTCGTAGGTGTTGGGCGGGAACAGCACCTGCATGGCCTGATAGAAGACATACACGGCCGCCAGCAGCAAAAAGACGATGGCAACGCCTGCCAGCGTCTTCAGCGCGCCGGGCAGCTCACGTTTTTCCTTCTCTTCCTGCATTCTGCTCATCCTTTCGTGATAAATTCCTGCGTCAGTGCGGCGGCGCGGGCCTTGAGGTCCGGTGCCGCTGCGTCCAGCCAGACCACGCCGTCCATGTGGCGGAACCAGGTCAGTTGACGCTTGGCGTAGTTGCGGGAAGCCTGCTTGAGCTTCTCCACGCAGGGCGTCAGTTCCGACTCACCCATAAAGTAGGGAAAGAATTCCTTATAGCCAATGGCCTGCGCTGCCGTTTTGAAGCGGGCCCGGTTCGCAAACACGGTTTCGGCCTCGGCCAGAAGGCCTGCTTCCATCATCCGATCCACCCGCAGGTCGATGCGGCGGTAGAGCTGGGCGCGCTCCGGGAAGTCCAACCCCAGCACCAGTGCCCGGTAGGGCCGCTCCGGCGGGAGCGATGCCGCCTTCTGTTCACTGAGGCGTCGGCCGGTGGCGCGGTAGTGTTCCAGCGCCCGCAGCACCCGCACCTGATTGTTCGGGTGGATGGCGGCAGCGGCTTCGGGGTCCACCTGTTTCAGCTCTTCGTACAGGACAGCCGGGCCTTTTTCGGCCAGCTCTGCCGCCAGCTGCTCCCGCAGACCGTCCGGGGCTTTTTCGGCCGTGAAGCGGACGCCGTAGAGGAAGCTCTGGACGTACAGCCCGGTGCCGCCCACCAGGATGGGCAGCTTTCCGCGGGCGGAAAGGTCGGTTTCCAGCGTTCCGGCCAGCGCGGTGAAATCCGCCACGCTGAAGGTTTGGTCCGGCTCCAGAAGATCGACGGCATGGTGCGGGATGCCGCGGGTCTCTTCCGGCGTCACCTTGGCGGTGCCGACATCGAGGCCTTTGTAGATCTGCATCGAATCTGCGCTGATGATCTCACCGCCGAACTGCTCGGCCAGCGCAACGCCCAGCGCGGTCTTGCCGGTCGCGGTCGGGCCGACCACAGCGAGGACCGGGTGCTTTTTCTCAAACGATTCGGCCAAACTGCTTTTCCAGCTCCTTTCGGGTCAATTTGAGGACGCAGGGGCGACCATGCGGGCAGAAGGGCGGCACTTCGCCGGACAGGATCTTCTCGGCCAGCGCCATAAGCTCCTGCGGGGAGGTGTGGTCCCCCGCCTTGATGGCCGCACGGCAGGAGATGGAGTGGAGCACCCACTCGGTCTTTTCGCTCAGGGCGTCGCGGCTGCCGTGGGCCAGCTTCGCTGCCAGCTCCACGAGAAGGTCTTCGGCGCTGCCCTGCTCCACATCGGCAGGGACCGCGCGCAGAAAGACCGAATTTCCACCAAAGTCGTCGATCTCCAGCCCGGCACGTTCCAGCAGGTCGATGTTGGCCAGCAGCGCCGTCTTCTCCTCGGCTGAAAGCTCCACCACCACCGGTTCCAGCAGCAGCTGGCTGGGCACATCGCCGTAGGACGCGGCCAGCTTTTCAAAGAGCTGGCGCTCGTGGGCCGCGTGTTTATCAATGATGCACACCTCGTCCCCCCGCTCTGCGAGGATGTAGGTGCGGAAAAGTTCGCCCACATAGCGGAGCGGCTCCGGCCCCTCCTGAAGATCAAAGCCCATCTGTTCGGGCGTCCCGGCGGGGGCCGACGCTTCTTCCGTTTCAGCGGGTTCAGGCGCAGCAGGTTCCGGCTCTGCCGTTTTGGGCTGCGGGGCCGGGTTCCATGCTGCCATGTGGTCCTGCGCTCCAGGCAGGTCGTCTGCGTCCGGCTCGATGTCGAGCTGAGCCTCGCTGGATGCTGCTCGGAAACGCGGCGCAACCGGTTCGGCAAGGTCTGCCTCCTCTTCCGGCCGCTTCGGGCTGTGCAGGCTGACGTCCGGGTTCAGGGGAGCCGAAGGTGCAACCGTTGTCCAGCTGTGCTCATTGGGGGATACCGTGGACGGCCCCGGCAGGATGTCCGCTTCTGCCGCTGTCGAGCGGACGGGCCGGGCGGGCACAGCCGGAGCCAGGGCCGCCGGTGCAGCGGATGCCATGGAAGGGGCCGTTTGGGGGTGCTGTTTCAACGTGCCCGGCTCTGCCTGCCCCGGAATAACGGCAGAAAGCGCTGTAAAGTTGTTTTTCTTTACAGTATTTTCGCTCGGATTTTCGTCTTTTTCTGAGCTATTGGATTTTTCGTTGTTCTTCTCGTTTTTGGATTCCTCGAAAGCGAACAGCCGCTCGCCGGTGCCCGGCTGGGCCAGTGCCAGCTTGGTGGCGTGGTACACGAGGTCGAAAATATCATTCTCGCGGGCGAAGCGGACTTCCGTTTTGGCCGGGTGCACGTTGACATCCACCAAGTCTGACGGCATTTCCAGAAGCAAGATTCCTCCAGGAAACTTGCCCTGCATCGTGGTGCCCTTGAACGCCATTTCCATGCCCGCCATCATGGTGCGGTTGCGGACATAGCGCCCATTGATATAGAAATACTGCATACTCCGGCTGGCACGGCAGCTTCTGGGCTGGGTGATGAGGCCCCACACCCGATAGACGCCCTCGCGGTTGTCCAGCTCGATGAGGTCCCGGCTGAACTCCCGGCCCAGCACGGCATACGCCGCACTGCGCAGCTGACCGTCGCCGGGAGTGACGTACTGCAATTTCCCCTCACGGATGAACTTGAAGCTGACCTCCGGGTGGCTCAGGGCCACATGGGCGACGGTATCCGCCACAAAGGTGCCCTCACTGGAATCCTTTTTCAGGAACTTCATCCGGGCGGGCGTGTTGTAGAACAGGTCCTTCACCCGGATGGTGGTTCCCACGCTGCGGGCACCGGGTTCGATGGGATAGGCTTCCCCGCCCTCGATGCGGTAGACCGAGGCGCATTCGTCCGCTTCGGTCCGGGTCAGCACCTCCACCCGCGCCACACTGGCGATGGAGGCCAGTGCTTCGCCCCGGAAGCCGAGGGTGTGGATATGGTTCAGGTCCTCCTCGGTCTGGATCTTGCTGGTGGCATGGCGGATGAACGCCGTGGGGATGTAGGCGGCTTCGATGCCGGTGCCGTTATCGCTGATCTCGATCAACTTGACACCGCCGGACTCGATGCTCACCGTGATCTGGGCGGCACCGGCGTCGATGGCGTTTTCGAGCAGCTCTTTGACCACCGAAGCCGGCCGCTCGACGACCTCACCGGCGGCGATCAGCTCTGCGGTGTGTTTGTCCAAAACATGGATGACTGCCATGGGTTCCCTCCCCTTTTCGTTGGTGTTGCGTCAGTTTCAGCCGTTCAGGCTGCCCTTCAGGGTCTTTTTGAGCTCGTACAGGAAGTTCAGCGCTTCGATGGGGGTCAGCGTCTCCACATCGAGGGCTTCCAGCTTTTCCAGCACTTCGCTGGGCACGGCCGGAGAATTGTACTCCTGCAGGGCGTCGAAATCCATCTGTTCGACGTTGTTCTTGGGGGCGCTGGCTTCCAGTGTCCGCAGTACCTCATGGGCGCGGCGGGTCACGGTGCCGGGCAGACCGGCCAGCTTTGCCACCTCGATGCCATAGCTGTCATCGGCCGGGCCGCGGACGATCCGGCGAAGGAACGTGATATCTTCGCCGCGCTTTTTGACCGCGATGTTGTAGTTCTTCACGCCCTCCAGAATGCCTTCGAGGTCGGTCAGCTCGTGGTAGTGGGTGGCGAACAGCGTCTTGCAGCCAAGCCCTTTGGTCGGGTCGGAGATGTGCTCGACCACGGCGCGGGCAATGCTCATGCCGTCAAAGGTAGAGGTTCCGCGGCCGATCTCGTCCAGAATGACCAGACTCTTTGTGGTGGCATTCTTCAGGATCTCGGCCACCTCGGTCATCTCCACCATGAAGGTGGACTGCCCGGCCGACAGGTCGTCCGATGCACCGATGCGGGTGAAGATGGCGTCCACAACGCCCACATGGCATTCTTTGGCCGGGACGAAGGAGCCGATCTGCGCCATCAGCGCAATGAGGGCATTTTGACGCATGTAGGTCGATTTGCCTGCCATATTGGGGCCGGTGATGATGAGGCAGCGGTCGGTGGAGCAGTTGAGGGTGGTATCGTTGGGCACGAACAGGCTGCCCTTGAGCATCTGCTCGACCACCGGATGACGGCCCTCCACAATGGTCAGCTCGTCGCCGTCGTCCACAACAGGGCGGCAGTAGTTGTTCTCGGCCGCCACCTGCGCCAGCGCCGCCAGCACATCCAGTTCGGCGACGGCATTGGCCGTCCGCTGGATGCGGTCCAGCTGGGCGCTGATGGTCTCCAGCAGCTCAGCAAAAAGGCGGTGTTCCAGCGCGATGAGGCGCTCGTGGGCACCGAGGATCTTGCTTTCCAGCTCCTTAAGTTCCTGGGTGATGTAGCGCTCGCCGCTGGTGAGCGTCTGCTTGCGGATGTAGGTCTCCGGCACCAGATTTTTGTAGCTGTTGCTGACCTCGATAAAGTAGCCGAAGACATGGTTGTAGCCGATCTTCAGCTTGGGGATGCCGGTCTCCTGCCGCAGGCGGGTCTCCAGCTGGGCCAAGATGCCCTTGGTGTTATCGCGGATGGAACGCAGCTCGTCCACCTCGGTGTGGTAGCCCTTGGCGATGACACCGCCATCCTTTAAGGTAGACGGTGCGTCCGGGCTGACCGCCGCGTAGATCTTTTCCTTGATGTCGGTCAGCGGGTCGATCTGCGCCGCCAACTCGGCCAGCTCCGGGCAATTGCAGCTTTCGGCCTGCCGACGCAGCCCCGGCAGGCGGTCGCAGGTCTGGGCCATGGCGTAGATCTCCTTCGGCGTGGCCGAGCCGTAGACGGTGCGGGTCATCATCCGCTCCAGATCGGAGATGTAGTGCAGCTCTTCCATGAGGTCGCCGCGCTGGACGGTCTGGTTGACCAGACTTTCCACCTCGTTCAGGCGGCGGTTGATGATGCCGCTGGAAACGAGCGGCTGTTCGATCCAGCTGCGGAGCATCCGCTTGCCCATGGCGGTGCTGGTCTTGTCCAGCACCCAGAGCAGGGTGCCCCGCTTCTCGCGGCCGCGCAGCGTCTCGGTCAGTTCCAGATTGGCCCGTGTGACCGGCGACAGCCGCATGAACTGCGCCTTGTTGTAGCTGATGACGGTCTTCAGGCGTTCGACGCCCTTGATCTGGGTATCGTGCAGATATTCCAGCAACGCCGCCATGGCAAAGCGAACATTGCCCTTTTCGTCGATGCCGGTCTTTGCGGGCCAGTCGCGGCCGAACTGATTTTCCAGCGCGATGGCTACAAGGCCCGGCGCATAGCGCTCCTCTTCGACAAGTTCGACGGAGCACTGCATATTTTTCTTCAGGTAGGTGGTCAGCTCCCGGCAGTCGAGGGTGTTGGGGTTCATCAGCACCTCGCTGGGGTGGTAGCGGCACAGCTCGGTGATGACAGCCGGGACGACCTTTTCCTGCCGGAGTTCCGTGATGTGGGCCGTGCCGGTGGAAACATCGGCAAAGCAGAGGCCCGCCGTGTTCCCCTTGATGAAAATGCTCGCGATGTAGTTGTTTTTATCATCTTGGAGCATACTGCTCTCGATGATGGTGCCGGGCGTGACCACACGGATGATATCCCGCTTGACGAGGCCTTTGGCCTTGGCGGGGTCTTCCACCTGCTCACAGATGGCGACCTTGTAGCCTTTGGCGATGAGCCGGGCCACATAGCCTTCGTAGCTGTGGAAGGGCACCCCGCACATGGGGGCGCGCTCCTCCTGACCGCACTGCTTTCCGGTCAGCGTCAGGTCCAGCTCCCGCGAGGCCGTCCGGGCATCGTCGAAGAACATCTCGTAAAAGTCGCCGATGCGGTAGAACAGAATCTCGTCCTTGTGTTGTTTTTTGATTTCCAGATATTGCTGCATCATGGGCGACAGTTCCGCCATGGTAGTCCACCTTTCTTGCATTGAATCCCTGTTTTAGCGCAGTTTTGAAACATCATGCCGGGCAGACCGGCCTGTGTGTGAGATGCCGTCTGCTCTGGTTTGCAGGGAGTAACCGCTTTTGCAAGGAAAACGCGGCCTGCAAAGCGCAGCCGCGTTTTCCGTTTCACATGTGCTCAGTGGCAGCCGCCGCAGGTGGAGCAGCTGCCGGTGCAGGACGCGCTGGGTTCCTGCACGGTCATGGGGTCGCCGCCGTTCATCGCGGTGTTGATGATGGCGTCGATGTAGTTGACGAGGTTCTCGCAGTCCTTCTTGGCCTCGTTGTAGGCCACCATGCCCTCATCGGCCATGATCTTGCCGTACAGGTCGTTGACCTTCTCGTTCAGCTCGGAGATGCGCGCATCGCTGCGCTCGCTCTTGCCGATCTCGTTGTTCAGGTCCATGCGGGCAAGGTTGAACTCGCCGATCATGTTCTGCAGCTCCTCATCGTTGTCGTTGAGCTTGCGGGCCTGGTCGAGGGCCAGATAGCGGGGGTCGGTCTGCAGTGCCATGGCGGCACGCTTAAAGAGGTCGATGCAATCCATAAGAATAGTCTCCTTTAATGTTCTTTTTGTTTGATGGAGCCGTTCCGCTCCGGGAAATCCTGGTCAATCTGCCAGCTCGCCCAGCAGGACGGTGGCGCGGGCACCGGTGAGGTGCACATTGGCATACCGGCCCATCCAGCCGGGGTCGGCGGCGAACTCGACGGTCAGGTTGTTGTCCAACCGGCCGGAGAGGGTACCCTCGCTGCGGCCAAAGCTCTCCACGAGGACGCGGACGGTCTGGCCCACCTGTGCCTTGACGAGGCCCATGGCGATCTCGTCCTGGATCTTCAGCAGGCGGCTCATCCGTTCGGTCTTTTCCTTGCGGGGGGTGGGGTCGGGCATTTCTGCCGCCTTGGTCCCGGTGCGCTTGGAGTAGATGAAGGTGAACAGCTGCATGTAACCGACCTTCCGGATCAGGTCGAGGGTGCCCTGGAAATCCTCCTCCGTCTCGCCGGGGAAGCCGATGATGATGTCGCTGGAGAAGGTGATGCCGGGCACGGTCCTGCGGGCGTACTCGATGAGTTCGAGGTACTGCGCAACGGTGTAATGGCGGTTCATCTGGGCCAGTATCCGGTCCGAGCCGCACTGCACCGGCAGATGCAGGTGCTTGCACAGGTGCGGCTGCGCGGCGATGGTGTCAATGAGCTTATGGCTGGCATCCTTCGGGTGGCTGGTCATGAAGCGGATCTGATAATCGCCGGGCACCGAGCAGAGCAGGTTGAGCAGGTCGGAAAAATCCACCTTCTCTTCCAGACCCTTGCCGTAGCTGTTGACATTCTGGCCCAGCAGGGTGATCTCCTTGTAGCCCGCTTCCACAAGGCCCCGGAACTCGGCCAGGATATCGCCGGGCTTGCGGCTCTTTTCGCGGCCACGGACATAGGGCACGATGCAGTAGGTGCAGAAGTTGTCGCAGCCGTACATGATAGGCAGCCAGGCGCGGAACTCGCTCTCGCGGCGGATGGGGATGTTCTCCACGATGACGGGGCGCTGAGCAGGCTCCAGAAGGACCCGCTTGTGCTTTTGCAGCTTCTGCGCAATGAGCTGCGGCAGGGTGTCGATGCCGTCCACGCCGAAGACGAGGTCTACATACGGATAGCTCTGGCGCAGCTTTTCCACCACATGCTTCTGGTTGGCCATGCAGCCGCACAGGCCGATCATCAGGCCGGGCTTTTTCTCCTTCAGGCCCTTGAGCGCGCCCACATTGCCGAAAACGCGCTGCTCGGCGTGCTCGCGGACGGCGCAGGTGTTGAAGAGGATGAGGTCGGCGTCTTCGGGCTTGTCGCACAGGCCGTAGCCGATATCCACCAGCACACCCTTGATGCGCTCACCGTCGTTGACGTTCTGCTGGCAGCCGTAGCTGTGGACGAAGGCCAGCGGCGGGGTGTCGTATGTCTTGCGCACCAGCTCTGCGGCGGTGGCGTTGTGTTCAAATGCAATGTACTCCAATGATGAAACCATCCTTCGGTTCGATATTTTCAGAAAGCTCCTTTTAGTATACCCTGTTTTGCGCCGCAGGGCAAGTAGGAAGTGCGAATTTTTCGGTTCAGACGGAGGCTTCGGCCTGCTTTTGGGCGCAGGCCTCGCACAGGCCGAACAGGACCACCGCGCAGTCCTGCACGACGCCCTTCTGGCTGCGGACCAGCTTCATCACCTGCTTTTCGTCCACATCGGCGTCCACGACGCTGCCGCAGGCGTTGCAGTAGAGATGGCTGTGCCAGCACAGGGTGTGGTCGAACCGGTCGGCCTTGCCGGGGATGGAGACGCGGCGCACCCGGCCCGCCTCCACCAGACTGTTCAGGTTGCGGTAGACCGTGCCGAGGCTCAGGCCGGGGCACTCCGGTGCAGCTTTGTCAAAAATCTCTTCCGCGGTGGGGTGGTCGCAGAGTTCTTCCACCTTCCGCAAAACCAGCTCGCGCTGCTTGGAATAACGCATAAGTTCCTCCTGTTGTGGTTTTTATACTTTGTCTTCACCCTTGATGCGGGCCCAGTAGGCGCGGGTCGCCTGTTCGTTTTTGTTTTCCCCAAAGGTGTAGTACCGGACATCCCTGAGCACATCGGGCAGGTATTGCTGCTCGACCCAGTGGTTCGGGTAGTCGTGGGCGTATTTGTAGTTCTGCCCCTTGACGAGGGCATCCTCGCCGTCAAAGTGCTTGTTCTGCAGCTGGCGCGGGATCGGCCCGGTGCGCCCGGCCTGCACATCCGCGATGGCGGCATTGATTGCATTGTAAGCGCTGTTGGACTTGGGGCTGGTGGCCACCAGAATGACCGCATCCGCCAGCGGAAGCCGGGCTTCCGGCAGGCCCACCATGTTGGCCGCGTCGATGGCCGCCTTGACGATGGGGATGATCTGCGGGTAGGCAAGGCCCACATCCTCGCAGGCACAGACCATCAGGCGGCGGCAGGCCGAGGGCAGGTCCCCTGCTTCCAGCAGGCGGGCCAGATAGTGGAGTGCTGCGTCCGGGTCGGAGCCGCGCATGGATTTCTGGTAGGCGGAGACGATGTCGTAATGGTCATCGCCGTCCCGATCGTACCGCATGGCGGTGCGGCGGGTGACCTGCCGGATCATTTCCAGGGAAATATGCTTGCCTTGCTCGTCCTGCGGCGCGGCGGTGACGGCAAAATCGAGGCAGCCCAGCGCCTTGCGCAGGTCGCCGCCGGCACTCTCGGCAAGGTACGTGCAGGCGTCTGGGTCCATTGTGACCGGGACGCCCTCCGATGCCGAGAGCTTTTCCAGCGCGTTGTGCAGGCCCTGCTCCACATCCGCCGCCGCCAGTGATTTGAACTCGAACACTGTGCAGCGGGACAGCAGCGCATTATAGATGTAAAAGTAGGGGTTTTCGGTGGTGGAGGCGATGAGGGTGACGCTGCCGTCCTCGATGCACTCCAACAGGCTCTGCTGCTGCTTTTTGTTCAGGTACTGGATCTCGTCGAGGTAGAGCAGGATGCCCCCTGCCCCGGCCAGTGTGCCGATGTCCTTGAGGACCGCCTTGATGTCGCCGGTGCCGCAGGAGGTGCCGTTGAGCTTGTGGAGGGTCATCCCGCTGTTTTCGGCAATGATGCGGGCCACGGTGGTCTTGCCGGTGCCGGAGGGGCCGTAGAAGATCATGTTGGGGATCTTTCCGCTCTCGATGGTGCGGCGGAACACCCGCCCCGGTGCCAGCAGATGCTGCTGCCCACAGACCTCGGCCAGTGTTTTGGGGCGCAGACGCTGCGCCAGCGGTTCGTTCATCGGTCGTTCCTCCTCTTTGCTCATCTGAGACAATTTCCTGTTTATCATAGTATACCGCATTTCCCCGCTGAGGACAAGCGCTTCTTTGGCAGGGGCCTGCCCCGATATCGCAAAATTCATTTACAAACCCGTCGAAACATGGTATCATCAGGCTATCCTTATGTGAAACGAGGCGATTTCATGCGCAAAGCTTCCCCGGCGGAAGACCTTTCCGCCAAAAAGGCGCTGGCGCGCACGGTCATTGACCGGTTGAAACAGGAATACCCGGACGCAGGCTGCACGTTGGACTACGACCACGCCTGGCAGCTGCTGGTCAGCGTGCGGCTGGCTGCACAGTGCACCGACGCGCGGGTGAACATCGTTGTGCAGGACCTGTTTGCAAAGTACCCCGATGTGGCGTCGCTGGCCGCTGCCGAACCGGAGGACATCGAAGCCATCGTCAAGCCGTGCGGGCTGGGCCGCAGCAAGGCGCGGGATATCTCGGCCTGTATGCGGATGCTGCGCGACCGGTACGACTGCAAGGTACCCACCACCTTTGAAGAGCTGCTGGCGCTGCCCGGCGTGGGCCGGAAGAGCGCGAACCTGATCATGGGCGATGTGTTCGGCAAGCCCGCCATCGTGACGGACACCCACTGCATCCGCCTGTGCAATAAGATCGGTCTGGTGGACGGCATCAAAGAACCGCAGAAGGTGGAAATGGCACTGTGGAAGATCATCCCGCCCGAAGAGGGCAGCGACCTGTGCCACCGGTTCGTCATGCACGGCCGGGCCGTCTGCAATGCCCGCAAACCCGAATGTGAACGCTGCTGCCTGAAGGATGTCTGCCGGTACGCGGCAGAGCAGGCAGCTGCACAAACCAAGTAGGAGGTCTCATTATGATCACACTCTCGATCCTGATCGTCATCGCGCTCATCTGCGCTTTGGTTGGCTGCCTGATGGGTCTGTTCTCCCTTGTGGGGCTGCTGGCCTCGCTGGTCATCGGCGTACTGGTGGGCGCACTGGCCGGGTACATCGCAGGCCGCTTTATGGGCACCGAGACATCGTTTGCCCGCAACGCCGTTCTGGGTGTGCTGGGCAGCTTTGTCGGCGAGTTTCTGTTCGGCCTGGTCGGCATCCACGCGACCGGAAGCTTCAGTTCCTTTGTCATCTCCATCCTCGGTGCCTGCGTCTGCATCTGGGTGGACAATAAGTTTTTGAGAAAGTAAGATACCCTCTCAGGCGCTTCGCGCCAGATTCCCCACTCTGTCGCTATCGCGACATCTCTCCCCGGCCGGGGAGAGTCTTTCCTCGAAGGGAGAGCCCTTGGCAAATCGGCCCGGTTTCTGCTGGACGCTGAAAGTATTTTGATATCGTAAACGAAAGTGCTCCGCTGTAAAGATCAGCGGCATCTGTACTGCGCTTTGACAAAGAGCGTTTGGATAGATGCTGTGAATCAAAACAGCGGAGCTCTCTATTTTATGGTTTTATTGAACTTTGTTCCGTCAGCACAACCAAAACCGGCTTGCCAATGGCTCCCCCTTTGGGGGAGCTGTCACGCAAAGCGTGACTGAGAGGGTTTCCTGCCAAAAAGCTCTTGACAGTTATATCGACGCACGATATAATGCAATTACGATATATCGTGTGCCGATACAAAGTGAGGCGATACAATGGAAAATTTGGCTCTGACGGAATCCACTTACTACATCCTGCTTTCCCTCTACCACCCACAACACGGTTACGGCATCATGCAGCAAACCGAACAGCTCTCCGGCGGGCGAGTGCGGCTGGCCGCCGGGACGCTGTATGGGGCGCTGAACTCGCTGTGCGAGAAAGGCTGGATCTCTCCCCTGCCCATGGAAAGCAGGAGCCGCAAGAAGGAATATCAACTGACGGAAACGGGCCTGGCCGTGCTCAAGCGGGAGCTGGCCCGCCTGGAAGAGCTGGCCGCGAATGGCCGCACCATCCTGAAGGAGGAATTGTCATGAGTGAGACGAAAACCCTGCACAAATGGTTCTGGGTCTGGGAATTTGAAAAAGAAGAACGCTGGCTCAACGAGATGGCACAGGAGGGCTGGGCACTGACGTGTGGCGGCTTCTGCACCTACACCTTCGAAAAATGCGAGCCGGGCGAATACATCATCCGGGTAGAAACACTGGACAACTCTTCTGATTTTGAAAATTTCATGGAGGAGCTTGGGGCCGAATCCGTTGGCCGCTGCTTCCGCTGGGGCTACTTCCGCCGCAAATCGGAACTGGGCGAGTTCGACATGTTCTCCGACATCGACTCCCGCATCGCCCATCTGGACAAAATCGGCAAAACGCTGTTCCTGCTCTGTATGGCAAATATCGTGATTGGCCTTGCGAATTGTACCGGGGCCACCAGCAGCCGCCTGGGCTGGCTCAACCTGTTGTGCGCCGCCCTGCTGGCTTACGGGCTGGGCCGCATTCACGGAATGCGTGACGGGCTGAAACATGACCGTGCTCTCCACGAGTGACCCGCTCCCCTGCCCAGTGATGAAGAAATTGTAAAAAGAAATCTGACCCGTTTGCATTCCGGTGCAGGCGGGTATATTATTATCGCATGCAAATAGTTATCAAGTGTTAAATATTTGCAGTAGATAACAAACAAGGAGGTTCCCCATGCCGAAGGAAAACGCCCCGGAGCTGTTCGGGCTGTTCCACTACTTCCACCAGCTGAGCGACGAAGTCAAGCGCGGGATGAAGACATCGCTGGAAGAGTGCCCCAAGTGTCATTTCGTGATGCTGGAAGGCGTTCTGGCGAACATTGAACAGCACGGAACGGATGGAAGCATCTATGTTTCCGACCTGGCCGCTGCCGTCCGGCAGCCGATGCCCGCCGTTTCGCGGTGGCTGCGCCAGCTGGAGCAGGATGGACTGATCGAACGCATCACCGACCCGAACGACCGCCGCAAGACACTGGTGCACGTCACCGAAAAAGGCCTTGCTTCCAGCCGCCAGTGCGAGCTGGCCCTCAGCGGGTATTTCGACCGGGTGGCGCGCCGCCTGACGCCCCAGCAGCTGACCCAGCTGCAGGAACTGAAGGATGTTCTGCTGGATGCGGTGATGGCCGAAAATGCCGAATTCCAGACCAAATCGAAGGGAGACAATCAAAATGGGTAAGATCTTCAAGCAGCTGGCCCGCCACTGGGCCGCCTGCCTGGTCGTGATCGGCCTGCTGTTCGTGCAGGCGTACTGCGACCTTTCCCTGCCGGACTACACGAGCAAGATCGTGGATACCGGCATCCAGCAGGGCGGCATCGAAAGCCCCCTGCCCCAGACCCTGCGCTCCTCCACGCGGGATGCGCTGTCGCTTTTGATGAGCGAAGAGGACGCGGAGACCTTCCGGAACGCCTACGGATATTACATTCAGGACGACGGCGTTCTGAAGCTCCGCGACGACCTGACCTCCGAGGAGCGCACTTCTCTGGAAGAGATCGTCACCATGCCGGACATCGTGCTGTATATGGCTGCTTCGCAGGCTGCCAATGGCACCGGGATGCCCGCGCAGGGCATGGCTCCCCTTTCGGAGTACCCGGCTGCTTCCAGCGAGGCCGCTGAGAGCGCAGTCCCTTCGGAAAGTGCCGAGGATACCGCAGCCCCCACTGCTGCCGATCTGGACGCCGTGTGCGCCCAGTTTGCGGCCATGGCGCAGATGCCGGGCTTCTCCCGCGAGATGATCCAGCAGCAGCTTGCCAGCGCAATGGCACAGATCGACGAGACGGCCCTTTCCAGCATGGCCAGCCAGGCCACCCTGCTGGTCAGTCTGGAATACGAGGCGCAGGGCGTCGCGCACGACGTCCAGATTCAGTATCTCTTCCGGGTGGGCGGGCAGATGCTGGGCCTGACGCTGCTGATGGTGGTGGTCGCCATTCTGGTGGGTCTCATCGCCTCCCGCGTGTCGGCTGCCATCGGCCGTGACCTGCGTCGGCAGACCTTCTCCTCCGTCATCCATTTCTCCAATGCAGAGATCGAGAATTTCTCCACTGCTTCCCTCATCACCCGCACCACCAACGACATCCAGCAGGTGCAGTTCGTCTGCGTCATCCTGCTGCGCATGGTGGCCTATGCGCCCATCCTGGGCATCGGCGGTGTGCTCCATGTCGTGCAGGGCAACACCGGCCTTGCCTGGATCATTGTGCTGGACGTGGTCCTGCTGCTCTGCCTCATCGTGTTCCTGATGAACATCGCGATGCCGAAGTTCAAGATCATGCAGACCCTTGTGGACAAGCTGAACCTCGTCAGCCGCGAGATCCTGACCGGCGTGATGCCGGTGCGCGCGTTCAGCCGCGAGACCTTCGAGGAAGAGCGCTTTGACAAGGCCAGCAAGGAGCTGATGGGCACCCAGCTGTTCACCAACCGCGCCATGGTCGCCATGATGCCCTTTATGACCCTTATCATGAACGGCACCAGCCTGCTCATCGTCTGGTTCGGCGGCAAGGCCATGGATGCCGGCAACCTGCAGGTGGGCGAGATGATCGCCTTCATCACCTACACGATGCAGATCGTCATGTCCTTCCTGATGCTGGCAATGGTGGCCGTGATGCTGCCCCGTGCCGGTGTGGCCGCAGACCGCATCGACGAAGTGTGCCGCACCACCGCTTCCATCCACGATCCCGACGAAGCCGCCGCCCAGCCTGCGCGGGAGCGCAGCCACTGGAACGGTGTGGTGCGATTCGAGGATGTGAGCTTCCGCTTCCCCGGTGCCGACAGCGACGCGCTGGAGCACATCAGCTTTACCGCTGAGCCGGGCCAGACGACTGCCATCATCGGTTCCACCGGCTGCGGCAAATCCACCCTGCTGAACCTCATCCCCCGCTTTTACGATGTGACCAGCGGCAAAGTGACCGTGGACGGGATCGACGTCCGCGACATGCCGCAGGAGACGCTGCACAGCCTGCTGGGCTATGTTCCCCAAAAGGGTATCCTGTTCAGCGGCAGCATTGCGAGCAACCTGAAGTTCGGCGGCGAACAGATCACCGACGCCGACATGAAGAAAGCAGCTGCCATTGCACAGGCCGCCGAGTTCATCGACGCCAAGCCCGAAGGCTACGATAGCCCCATCGCACAGGGCGGCTCCAACGTCTCCGGCGGGCAGAAACAGCGCCTTTCCATTGCGCGCGCCATTGCAAAAGCGCCGCGCATCTATCTGTTTGACGACAGCTTCTCCGCCCTGGACTACAAGACCGACGTGACCCTGCGCCGAGCCCTGAAGGCGGAGACCGGCGACGCCACCGTCATCATCGTGGCACAGCGCATCTCCACGGTGCTCCACGCCAACCAGATCTTGGTCCTCGATGAGGGCCGTCTGGTGGGCCGGGGCACCCACGCCCAGCTGATGGCCTCCTGCCCCGAATATCAGGAGATTGCGCGGAGCCAGCTGAGCCAGAAAGAGCTGGACCTGAAAGACCTGAACACCGGAAAGGAGGAGAAGTAACATGCCGAGACCCGGACGCCAGACGACGGAACGCGCCAAGGATTTCAAGGGTACGCTGCTGCAGCTGCTCAAGACCATGGGCGCATATAAGATCTCCCTCATCGTCGTCATCGTTTTCGCTATTCTCTCCACCATCTTCAACATCGCAGGCCCGAAGATCCTGGCCAAGGCCACCACGGCCCTTGCCACCGGCTGGATCGCCAGACTGCGCGGCGTTGGCAGCATCGACTTTGGCTACATCGGCAAAATTCTGCTCATCCTGCTGGCCATGTACCTCTGCTCGGCCGCATTCAGCTTCATTCAGGGCTGGCTGATGACCGGCCTTTCGCAGAAGGTGTGCTACGACTTCCGCCGCCAGATCAGCGAGAAGATCGACCGCCTGCCCCTCGCCTACTTTGAAAAGCGCACCGTCGGTGAGGTGCTCTCCCGCATCACCAACGACGTCGATACTCTGGGCCAAAGCCTGAACCAGAGCGTCACCCAGCTCATCACCAGTGTGACCACCATGATCGGTGTGCTCCTCATGATGCTCTCCATCAGCCCCAGAATGACCCTCATCGCCCTGCTCATCCTGCCCGTTTCGCTGGCGCTGGTGCTGCTGGTGGTCAAATTCAGCCAGAAATACTTCAAGGCCCAGCAGGCCACTCTGGGCGTCGTGAACGGCCAGGTGGAAGAGGTCTACTCCGGCCACAATGTCATCAAGGCATTCAACCGCGAAGCCGCTGTGCTGGCCGACTTCAACACCGCGAACGACAAGCTGTTCGAATCCGCTTGGAAGAGTCAGTTTCTCTCCGGCCTGATGCAGCCCATCATGAACTTTGTGGGCAATCTGGGCTATGTGGCCGTGGCCATCGTCGGCAGCGTGTTTGCCGCCAACGGCGTCATCACCATCGGCGACATTCAGGCGTTCATCCAGTATGTCAAGAACTTCACCCAGCCCATCCAGCAGCTCGCGCAGGTGTCGAACATGCTGCAGAGCATGGCCGCTGCGGCGGAGCGCGTCTTCGAGTTCCTGAATGAGCCGGAAGAAGCCCAGCTCGCCGACCCGGCCCGCCGGGCAGACCCCGCCTGCATCGACGGTCAGGTCACCTTTGACCACGTCCGGTTCGGCTATGTGCCCGAAAAGACCATCATCCACGATTTCAGCTGCACCGTGAACCCCGGCGAGAAGGTTGCCATCGTAGGCCCCACCGGCGCGGGCAAGACCACCATGGTCAAGCTGCTGATGCGGTTCTACGATGTGGATTCCGGTTCCATCACCCTGAACGGCCACGATGTGCGCGACTTTGACCGCAGCGCTCTGCGCGAGGGCTTCGGCATGGTGCTGCAGGACACCTGGCTGTTCAAGGGCACCATCATGGAGAACATCCGGTACGGCCGCCTCGATGCCACCGACGAAGAAGTCATCGCCGCAGCCAAGGCTGCCAACGCAGACCACTTCATCCGTACCCTGCCCGGCGGCTACCAGATGGAGCTGAACGAAGACGCCTCCAACGTCAGTCAGGGCCAGAAGCAGCTGCTCACCATCGCCCGCGCCATCCTGGCCGACAACCGCATCCTGATCCTGGATGAAGCCACCAGCAGCGTGGATACCCGCACCGAACAGCGCATCCAGACCGCAATGGACAACCTGATGCGCGGCCGCACCAGCTTCGTCATCGCCCACCGCCTGTCCACCATCCGGGACGCAGACCTCATCCTTGTGATGCGGGACGGCGACATCGTCGAGCAGGGCACCCATGACCAGCTCATCGAAAAGGGCGGCTTCTACGCAGACCTGTACAACAGCCAGTTCGAAGACGTTGTGGAATAAGCCACAGCTCCCTTCTCTGTGAAAATGCCTCAGCTTTCCTTCCAAAAGCTGAGGCATTTTCTTTTGTCTTTGTCGGGCGGATGTGCTATAATTGTTTTCGTTTCTTGAAGTAGGAAAGGAGTCTGGAACTCAATGGAAACTGCAGTCAAGCCCTACGCATTCAGCCGGAAGGTGTTCTGCGAAGGGATGCGGGACGGTGTGCCCATCGCACTGGGGTATTTTGCCGTCTCTTTTTCGCTGGGCATTGCGGCTCGCAACGCGGGCCTGACCCCCATTCAGGGGTTTGTTGCCAGCCTGTTCAACAATGCTTCCGCCGGAGAATATGCGGCGTTCTCGCTCATTGCCGCCGGAGCCACCTATGTGGAAGTGGCCATCATCACCCTCATTGCCAACGCGCGGTATCTGCTGATGAGCTGCGCGCTGGCCCAGCGGTTTGCCCCCGGCACACCGTTCTTCCACCGGCTCATCATCGGCTACGATGTCACCGATGAGCTGTTCGGCATCACCATCGCACGGCCCGGCTACCTGAACCCGTTCTACACCTACGGTGCCATCGCACTGGCGGCACCGGCCTGGGCTATGGGCACCGCGCTGGGCATCGTGGCGGGCAACCTGCTGCCCCTGCGGGCCGTCAGCGCTCTGAGTGTCGCGCTCTACGGCATGTTCCTTGCCATCATCATCCCCCCGGCCCGCAAGAACAGGGTCGTGGCCGTTCTGGTGGCGCTGAGCTTCGCCCTCAGCTTTGTCTGCAATTACCTGCCGGGCATCGCATCGCTCTCCGACGGCACCCGCACCATCCTGCTCACGGTGCTCATCTCCTGCGGGGCGGCGGTGCTGTTCCCGGTTCCCACGCAAGCTGAGGAGGCTGAACAATGACATACAACAATTGGGTCTACATCGCCGTGATGGCGGCGGTCTCCTACGCCATCCGCGTTCTGCCGCTGACACTCATCCGCAAGCCCATCCAGAACCGGTTCATCCAGTCGTTCCTGTTCTATGTGCCCTATGTGACGCTGGCTGTGATGACCTTTCCGGCCATCGTCAACGCCACCCAGAGCCCTCTGGCCGGTGCGGCGGCGCTGGTGGTGGGCATCGCCGCCGCCTGGTTCGGGGCCAGCCTGTTCCAGGTGTCGGTCGCCTGCTGCGCCGTGGTGTTTGTTCTGGAATTGTTTTTGGTACGGTGATGAAGATGCAGAAGATCCTTGTTTCCGGTGCGGGCGGCTTTGTCGGGGCCCGCGTGATGCAGCAATGGCGTGAAAAAGCAGAGCTTTTTGCGTTTCCGCGCGGGTTTCTGGCGGCGGCCACGCAGGAAGACCTCTGCCGTTTTGCTGCACAGGTGCAGCCGGACGTCGTGCTGCATCTGGCCGCGCTCTCTGACACCGGCTACTGCCAGCAGCACCCGGAGGACTCTCGCCGCGCCAATGTGGACGTGCCGCTCTGGATGGCGCGGGCCGCTGCCGAGACCGGCGCGAAACTCGTGGCGTTCAGCTCCGACCAGGTGTATTCCGGGGCAGCGCAGGAAGGTCCCCTGCCCGAAACGCTGTCCCTTTCCCCCTCCAACATTTACGGGCAGCACAAGCTGGAAGCCGAGCAGCGGGTGCTGGAAGTCCTGCCGGACGCCGTGTTTCTGCGGGTGCCCTGGATGTACGACCTGCCCGGCTATCAGCTGCCCATCCGGGGCAATCTGCCGCTGAACCTGCTGCGGGCCGCTCTGCGTAGGACGCCGGTGCGGTTTTCCGCCCACGACTGGCGGGGCATCAGCTTTGTGCGGGAGGTCATCGAGAACCTGTACCCGGCGCTCTCCCTGCCCGGCGGTGTGTACAACTTTGGCAGCGACAACGACCGCAGCATGGTCGAGACCGCACGGCAGTTCGCGGAATTGCTGGGCATTTCCGTTGCCATCGAGATCACCGACTGGCACCGCAACCTGCGGATGGATGGCCGCAAAGCAGCCGCACAGGGCATCACCTTTTGCTCCACGCAGGAGGGGTTTGCGCGGTGCCTGAGGGAGTATAACCTCTCAGGCGGGCCACGATAACAGTCTATTCTTGGAGGATAGGCTGTTCTTCGTACAACCTCTCCGTCACCTTCGGTGACACCTCTCCTTGTAGGAGAGGCTTTGGCATTCCACAGACTTTGCCTCTTCGGGAGAGAGTTCATCCTCCCATCGGCTGGTATTTCTGCAAAATGGTATGCAGGCCAAGCTCCCGCGCCTGAGCCAGCAGATAGCGGTAGCGGCACAGCAGAGCCTGTCGCTCGTAGATGTGCTGTTCGATGAGGTCGGTGTCCACCTCCAGGTCAAACATCATCTCGTTCTGGCGCAGGCAGAACAGGCACTCTTTCAGCTCCTCTTCCAGTTCCGGGTGGTAGCGTTCATGCTCCGTATCCCGCGGGATGCGGTCGGACAACAAGGTTTTTTCTTTTTGCGCAGACTGTGCCATCGTGGTTCCTCCTCTTTGTGCATCTTTGCTTCTACTGATTTCCAGTATATGCAAAGAAAGTGAGAAGGATGACGGTTGATGGAGTCCCGTCATAAGAAATCGTCTACCTCCCCGACGACTCTGCCCCATTGCTCTGACGTTTCAAAATGTTCCGCGAAAGACCGTCTATTTTCAAGATTTTGCAAAAAAGTTTGAAAAAGTGCTTGACAACTCCGGTTTTTTCCCGTATAATAGCACACGTTGAGCGGCTCACGAGCCAAACAACAAAGCAGATCTTGGGGATTTGCATAGTGGTAGTGCGGTAGACTCTGACTCTACTTGTGGGAGTTCGATTCTCTCATCCCCAACCAAAAGGAACCAGCCGAACATGTTCGGCTGGTTCTTTTTTCTCTTTGTTTCCCCGTTTCCCCTATGAACAGAAGCGCTCCGCTTTCAAGATTTACAGCATCTGTACAGAAGCCGCAAATCGAGACAGCGGAGTACTTTATTTTATGGTTTTGTGAAACGTTATTCAAACAGCAAAATCAAGACCGTCCTGCCAATGCCTCTCCCTTTGGGAGAGGTGGCCTTGCGAAGCAATGACGGAGAGGGTCAGTCGTTCAACCCAAACCCGCTGCGGTAATTGCCCCTTGCCCGCCCCTGTTCAGGACAGCTTGATCTTCAGGTCTGCCAGCAGATTCACGGCTTCCGGCAGTGAAAATCTTGCATCTTTCAGGCGGCTGCCCAGAATATCCACCTTATATCCGATGGCATCCCGGAAATCTGCCTTGCGCAGGTCGCACTGGTAAAACTCCGTTTCGTGCAGCTCTGTTCCCTTGAACTTGACCAGCTGCATCTCGCATTTGGCAAACATCGAGCCGACGATCTCGTTCCCGTCCGAAAAGTCGAAGCGGTTGAAATTCATCTCCGTAAAGGTGTTATATTTCAGGCTGCATCCTTTCAGCGTATGAATGGGGTCCGGGAACGCGCCATTGGACATCAGGGGTGCCCACTCGATCTCATTCAGGCGGCAGTCCTCAAAATCCAGCGACTGCACTGAGGAATGGGTGCTGCGCAGCCCCGTGATCTCACACCGCACGAATTTGCACTCGTTCAGTGTGGTGTGGTCCAGTTCGCACTTTGCAAACGAGCAGTCCACAAATACGCAGTCGGTAAAATCGCAGTCCTCAAAAGTCTCCTCGACAAACGACAGGTCGGCAAACCGCTCTCCCTCACAATAACGTTCTTTCATGAAATTCTCCTATCCGCGCAGTTCTTCCAGCAAGGATGTACACCCTCCAGCACATCCCGCCAGGTGGCTTCAAGATTCCCGGTGTACCATGGGGCCGCCCCATCGCCGTGGCGGCGGGTGTGATTTATTTATAATACCACTTACGGCTCTTTTTGTAAAATTGATTTCCATGAGACAAGCGGGTTTTCCTCTCGCAATCCGGGGTGGGTTGTGGTATACTGGAGCAGAATCCGGAAATCATCCTTTGAAACGAGGTACCCCCATGGAGATCATCATTCATCAGGCCATCCTGCATGTGCTGGACACCACCCTCGACGCCCCGGTGCTCAGCGGCAGCTGCATGGAGCCTACCGCCGAAAAAACGGCCTATTTGCAGAACCACATCGAAAAGCTGCTGGCCAGTGACGACATCCGCCAGTGCCGGCCCCTGCCGGACTCGGCCTTCAAAAACGAGCTGGAGCACAACCAGGACTTTGTGGACCTGTCCTGCCGCATCGCGGGGGTGCTGTTCGATTACATGCACGCCCACACCACCATCCCCGGTGCCGACCTGGCTGTGGTGGATTTCACCCGCGACGGTGCCCCGTGGCTGGGCATCCTCAAGCTGAACTACAAGAACGGCTACACCCACTGCACCGAGACTGTGGAGGGTGCCCCGGTCAACTCCATCATCCAGCAGCGGGCCTGCCTGCCGACCCAGAGTGGCAAGGTGGAAGAAGGTGCGCTCGTCAACCTGCAGGACTACTCCATGCGCCTGCTGGAAAAGAAGTACGACATCGACGGCCACAAGGAGTTCTACCTTTCCACGGTCGTGTTCCAGTACACCCAGGCCGAACCGGAAAAGAAAAAGCTGAAGGCTATCCAGGAAGCCGCTGCGCAGGCCGTGATGGACGCCTACCAGGATGAGCCCCACGCCGAGGCACAGGTCGCCATGCTCATTGCGAACCAGGCCGCCGACAACGACAACCAGGTCTCGGTGGAGCAGGTGCGCCGCCAGCTGGCCGAGGAATACCCGCTGGCCGCTGTCCCCTTTGACGACTACGTGGAGAAGAGCGATGTCATCGAGCAGTTCGAGCAGCCTGTCACCGTGACGCCCGCCCGCATTCGCCGGATGGAGAGCCGCAGCATCCACACCGCCAGCGGCATCGAGGTGAAGATTCCCACCGAGATTCTGTCCTCCGAGTCGGAAGTGGAGTTCCTCCATGACCCCGACGGCAGCGTCTCGCTGCTCATCAAGAATGTGATTTTGTGAAAGAGACCCTCTCCGTCATTGCTTTGCAATGCCACCTCTCCCAAAGGGCGAGGCCGCGAGCAAAAGCGAACCGGCGAGGGTTTCATTTTTTCTCTTGCCAAATCCCCTGTTTTGTGCTATACCTTTCTTGTATTCATGCTTGTATTTATGGAGCCGGGAGGAATTTGAAAATGGAACTGGCACTTATCTGCGCACAGCAGGTCATCGTGTTGTTTTTGCTCATCGGGGCGGGCGCGGCCGCCATCAAGACCGGTGTGCTGAAGCCGGAAGGGCGGCAGACCCTCTCGAACCTACTGGTCTATCTGGTCGTTCCGGCCATGATCGTCCACTCCTACATGATGGACTTCAGCGAGGAGATCCTGCACAACCTGCTGGCCGCGTTCGGGCTGAGCGTTCTGGCCATCCTCATCGGCACTGTGCTGACGCTGGCCCTGACTGCCCGGCAGAAAGACCGCCGGGCCCCCATCTTCCGGTTCGCATCGGTCTTCTCCAACGCAGCCTATATGGGCTTCCCGCTCATTTCGGCGCTGTTTGGGTCGGAGGGGCTGCTCTACGCCAGTGCCTATGTGACCGTGTTCAATATCCTGCTCTGGACCATGGGCTACGGCATGGTCAGCGGCAGTTCCAGCCCGAAGGAAGTGGCCCGCAGCCTGCTGCGCACCCCGGTGCTGTATGCGATGGTGGTGGGCCTCGCCATCTACCTGCTGCAGATCCCGGTGCCCGCCCTCATCGCCCAGCCGCTGGAACTGCTGAGCAACATGAACACCCCGCTTTCCATGCTCATCACCGGCATCCTCATCGCCACGGGCGACCTGAAGCAGATCGTCTGCGACCGGCACATCTGGAAACTGGCCGGGCTGCGGATGCTGGTCATCCCGGCGGTGTGTCTGGCGGCCTTTGCGGCGCTGGGTCTGCTGCGCTTCGGCATGAGCGCACAGGTGGTGCTGCTGTTGGAGTGCTGCCCTGCCGCCGCGATCACCTCGGTGTTCGCCGTTCAGTTCGGCCACGATGAGCAGTTCGCGGCCGGATGCGTGGTCCTCACCACCCTGCTCAGCATCGTCACCCTGCCCCTGTGCGCACTGGTGCTGACGGCGCTGATGTAACACGCGACGCAAAAAGGAACCGCTGCGTTTTGAACGCACAGCGGTTCCTTTTTTGTTTTCCATTATACCAGCGGCATGATGTTTTCCGGCGCCGCCCGGAGGAAGGCCGGGGTCTCCGGCGGGGGTGAAGAAAGGGTCGTTTTGGAGACCTTCCACCACAACTTTGCGCTGCCATCCACCGAGGTGCAGATGACGTTCCAGTCGAACGGATTCTCGCTCGAAGCGCCCACACGCACCGGCAGCCGGTTGTCGCTGTCCGCTGCGGCGGGCACGAGGTCATGGGCGCGGATGCCCACGGCGGTGCAGTTTTCCGGCACCGGGAGCGCCACGGCAAGCTCCTGCTCCCAGCCGGTGAGATGCACCCGGTGTGCGTCCACCCGGACGCAGGGCAGGATGTTCTTGCAGCCGGTCAGGCGGGCGGCGGTCAGGCGGCGGGGGTCTGCAAAGACCTCTCTGGTCGTGCCGGCCCGGAGCACTTTGCCGCCGTCCATGACGATCATCTCGCGGCAGAGGCGGTAGGCCTCGTCGCGGTTGTGAGTCACGAGCAGGGCCGTGCCGTCAAACCCGGCCAGCAGGCTGCCCACTTCGCCCTCCACTTCCTCGCGGAGGTAGCTGTCCAGTGCGCTGAACGGCTCGTCCAGCATCAGGATACGGGGCTTGCCTGCCAAAATGCGGGCCAGTGCAGCGCGCTGCTGCTGCCCGCCCGAAAGCTCACTGGGCAGGCGGTGGGCCAGTTCCTCCAGCCGCATGGCGCGCAGGGCCTCCGCACAGGCCGCTTTGCGGGCGGCGGGGTCCTTCTCCTTTTTCAGCGCGCAGAGGATGTTCTGCTCCACCGTCATATTCGGGAACAGCGCGTAGTTCTGGAACAGCAGGCCCACGTTCCTCTGCTGCGGGGGCAGGTCGATGCCCTGCTCGCTGTCGAACAGGACACGGCCATCCAGCACGATGCGGCCGCTGTCGGGTCTGACGATACCCGCAATGCAGCGCAGGGTCATGCTTTTGCCGCAGCCGGATGCGCCGAGGATGGCGGCGGTGGTATTGCCCGCTGTGAACTCCGTGCGAAGGGTGAAGCCGTCGAACCGTTTGGTGATCTTGACGTCCAGGCTCATGTGTGCTTCCCTCCCTGCTTCTGTTTGCGTTCCAGCAGGTTGACCGCCAGCAGCACCACTGCCGAGATGACGATGTCCACCAGCACCCACTGCATCGCCCCCCTCTCATCGTTGGTGCGCCAGAGCTGATACACCGTGGTGGCGATGGTGGCCGTTTTGCCGGGGGTGTAGCCTGCGATCATGCTGGTCGCGCCGTACTCGCCCAGCGCGCGGGCAAAGGCCAGCACCGTTCCGGCCAGGATGCCCTGACGGCAATAGGGCATCCGCACCCGCCAGAAGATCCAGGTGTTGGAAAGCCCCAGCGTCTGCGCAGACCAGGCCAGCGTCTCGTCGAAGCTCTCGAACGCGCCACGGGCCGTGCGGTACATCAGCGGGAAGGCCACCACGATGGAGGCAAAGATGGCGCTGTACCAGTTCATGACCAGTTTGATGCCGAAATGCTCCAGAAAGAAGAGGCCCAGCGGCCGCTTGGCACCGAACAGCAGCAGCAGGAAATAACCCACGACCGTAGGCGGCAGGACCATGGGCAGGGTGAGCACCACGTCCAGCACACCTTTGAGCACACGGGGCAGCTTTGCGATATAATAGGCGGCAAAAATGCCGAGGAAGAACACCGCTGCGCAGCTGATGAGCGCAATGCGCAGGCTGTTCCATAAAGGATACCAGTCCACTTGCTTTCACCTCCCTATTTCGTCTCACAGCAGGGCTCTGCTGTTTCCGGCGTCCGGGACCTCCTTCGGCCAGTAACAGCCTGCCCGGCCTGCCAAGGGCTCCCCGATCAGGGGAGCTGGCGAGCAAATGCGAGACTGCGAGATTTACAGTGCGGTGAAGCCGACGCTCTCGAAAACTTCGCCTGCCGCAGAGGTCTGCAGATACTCCAGGAACTTCCGGGCAGCAACGGCGTTGGGGGCAGCCTTCAGGATGGCAGCCGGGTAGATGACCTGACCGCACATCTCCTTCGTGGCCTCATCCACGACCTTCAGACCGGCACTGAAGGCATCGGTGCAGTAGACGACACCGGCATCCACGCTGGCCTCGCTGACCTGGGTGGTGACTTCCTTGACGTTGGAGCCGTAGGTGATGACACCGGCCGCAGCCAGAGCGGCTTCGTCCAACTCGTAGTAGGCCAGGATCTTCTGGGTGTACTGGCCCACCGGCACATCGCTGTTGCCCATGCAGAACAGGATGTCCTCAGCCTTCAGGTGCTCGGCCAGAGAATCGAAGCTGTCGATGCCCTTGTCGGCATTTTCGGGGACGCACAGGACGACCTTATTTTCCAGCAGATCCACGCGGGAATCGCTGTCCACGAAATCCAGACCCTCGGTGTTCACCTCAGCGGAAGCGGTGCTGTCCAGCTGGTTCATCTGCTTCTGACCTGCCGAAAGGAACAGGTCGCAGTCTGCGCCCTCCTGGATCTGGGTCTTCAGGGTGCCGGAAGAGTCGAAGTTGAAGCGGAAGGTCACGCCGGGGTTCTCCGCCGAATAGGTCTCGGCGATGGCGTTCAGCGTCTCGGTCAGGGACGCTGCAGCGAAGACGATCAGCTCGACGGACTCGCCCGAAGCAGCCTCCGAAGAGGCGGCGGCAGAGCCTGCCACGGAGGAAACGGAGCTGCTGGAGCCGCAGGCGGTCAGGGCAGCAGATGCGGACGCGATGCCGGCAGCGCACAGGAAGCCGCGGCGGGAGATCTGGGTATTCATGGTCATTTCTCCTTTTGTTGTTCCCATAGAGTTATCGTTTACAGCGTCTCCCGCAGGGCGGGGCTGTAAAGGCAGCATTACTTCCGGGCACACTCGCCGTCCAGCCCGGCGGCGATGCGGATGCCGTGTTCGAGGCTGGGCAGGATGTACTCCAGATTTTCCTGCACGGCCTTGGGGCTGCCCGGCAGATTGACGATGAGGGTCTTGCCGCGCAGGACGCTGGCTGCGCGGCTGAGCATCCCACGCGGGGTGATGCTCAGGCTGTGGTACCGCATGGCCTCGGCGATGCCGGGGGCGCTGCGGGTGGCCACGGCATAGGTGGCCTCTGGGGTGATATCGCGCGGGGAGAAGCCGGTGCCGCCGGTGGTCAAGATCAGGTTCACCTGTCGGCCGTCGGCCAGCCGGATGAGCTGGGCCTTCAGCGCCTTGGCCTCATCGGACAGGATCATGGTCTCCTCCACTTTGTACCCGGCGGCGGTCAGCATCTCCACGATGAGCGGGCCGCTCTTGTCCTCCCGCTCGCCGCGGGCGCCTTTGTCCGACAGGGTGATGACGGCTGCGCGCAGCGGCGGGTCTTCTTCCGGGGGCAGCAGGATCATCTCGTCGCCCACATGGAGCGTGCCGCCGTGAAGCACACGGGCGAACACGCCCTCGTGGGGCATGATGCACTCGCCGGTCTGCTGTTTGATGACGCAGTCGTTGTGGCATTCCTTGCCGATCTGGGTCATCTCCAGCACGACCTCACCGACCTGAAAGCGGCTGGTGACGGGCAGATTGCGGAAATCGAACCCCTCCACGACGAGGTTTTCGCCAAAGGCACCGTAATCGACCCAGATCTTCTTGCGGAAGTTCTCGATCTTTTCGGCGCTGAGCAGGCTGACCTGACGGTGCCAGTTTCCGCCGTGGGCGTCGGTCTCAATGCCCCATTCCGGGGTCAGGGTGGCTTCGGGCACCTCGGTCTTGACGGTGCCGCGCTTCGGGCTGGTGCAAATGGCCAGGATCTTTCCCATATTATCCTCCGATCCGATACATCCCGCGCGTAGCCGGGACATCCTGTTTCAATTCAAAGTGGTGCTCCTGGGGCTTTTCCCAGATGGTGGTGCGGATGGCGCTGAGCAGCTCTTCGTCCGACGCGCCGCTGCGCAGGAGCGTTTTCAGGTCGCAGCCCGCCTCGCTGGCAAGGCAGGGGCGCAGAAAGCCCTGACTCGTAAGCCGAACCCGGTTGCAGGAAGCGCAGAACTTTCCGTGCACGGCTGCAATGAAGCCCACGCTCCCCTGCCAGCCCGGCGCGGTGTAGTAGACTGCCGGGCCGTCGCCGATGCCTGCCGTTTCCTGACGGGAAAGCGGGGCCAGCTCCGGCCAACGCTTCCGGAAGCGGGCCAGCAGGTCCGGCCCGGAGATGCAGGGCATCGCGGCCCCATAGCCGATGGGCATCATCTCGATGAATCGCACCTGCAAAAACTTTGTCTCCGCCAGAGCAGCCAGCGCTTCCAGCTCTCCCTCGTTGACGCCCACCTGCGGCACGCAGTTCAGCTTGACGGGTAGGCCGCTTTCCAGCGCGGCCCGGATGCCCGCCATCACGTCCGCAAAGGCGTCCCGCGCGGTGATGCGGGCGAACACTTCCGGTGAAAGGGTGTCCAGGCTGATGTTCACGCTGTCCAGCCCGGCAGCAAGCAGGGCGGGCAGCTGCTGCGCCAGCAGCACCCCATTGGTGGTCATGGTGACACGGCGGATGCCGGGGATGGCTTTCAGCTGCGCTACCAGATGGTCCACGCCTTTGCGCACCAGCGGCTCGCCGCCGGTGACGCGGACCGTATCCACCCCGCACTGCGCAAACAGTGCGGCAAGGCGGAGAAATTCTTCGTACGTCAGGATATCTTCCCGTTCCAGTTTCTCCACACCGTCCGGCATACAGTAGCGGCAGCGCAGGTTGCACAGGTCAGTGACTGAGAGGCGCAGATAGTGGATCGTGCGGCCTTTTGCATCAAACATAGCCGCCCTCCGCCCGGATGTACAGGCCGCTCTTGCCGCCGCTCTTCTTTTCCAGATGGATCTCGCCCAGTTCCATCCCCTTATCCACAGCCTTGCACATATCGTAGATGGTCAGCAGCGCGGTGGAAACACCGGTCAGGGCCTCCATCTCCACGCCGGTGACGCCGCTGGTCTTGACGGTGCAGCGAGCCTCCACAGCCCGGCGCTCCGGCAGCAGTTCGAACTCGATCTGCACCTTGGTCAGCGGCAGCGGATGGCACAGCGGGATCAGCTCGCTGGTGCGCTTGGTGGCCATGATACCGGCCACGCGGGCCACGCCCAGCACATCGCCTTTTTTCACCGTGCCGTTCTGCACGGCGGCAAAGGCGTCTTCGTTCATGGTAATGATGCCGTGGGCCGTGGCCTCGCGGGAGGTGACAGGCTTGCCGCTCACGTCCACCATCACCGCATTGCCCTCGGCATCGAAATGGGTCAGTTTATTTTCTGTTGTATTCATAAAATTCACGTTATCCTTTGTACAACCTCTCAGGCGCTTCGCGCCCAATTGGGCCCCAGCGAACAGCAGAACTTGCCCGTCCTGCCAAGGGCTCCCCTATCAGGGGAGCTGGCATCGCGAAGCGATGACTGAGAGGTTGTACCACATGCTGCGTTTCCGTTTTGCTTCACGGTTTCCTAAAGGCTTATCCTTCGTACAACCTCTCCGTCACCTTCGGTGACACCTCTCCTGGTAGGAGAGGCTTTGGCATTCCGCAAACTTCATCTCTTCGCGATGACTGAGAGGTTCATCCAATAAGCCGGAGCGCTCAGCAGTGCCCGAACCCGCAGTTGGGCCAGGTGCAGGTGCCGCAGCCCAGGCAGAGGCCGCCCTCCCCCAAGCGGGCGATGTCCTCGGCGGTGATGGGGTCATCGGCCAGCAGACGGGGCAGCAGCAGATCGAAAATGGTCCGCTTGGCGTACATCACGCAGCCCGGCAGGCCGCAGACGGGCACACCGTCCAGATAGCTGACCAGGAACATGGCACCGGGCAGCACCGGCGCACCGTAGCTGATGATGTCAGCCCCGGTGTTTCGGATGGCCAGCGGGGTGCGGTCGTCGGGGTCCACGCTCATGCCGCCGGTGGTGAAGATCAGCTCGCAGCCCGCCGCCTTTGCTTCCAGAATGGCCGCTGTGATGCCCGCCGGGTCGTCATCGCAGACCTTGTGGAAGACCATCTTGCAGCCGTATTCCGCCAGCTTGCGTTCCAGGATGGGGGTGAATTTATCCTCGATGCGGCCCTTGAAGACCTCGCTGCCCGTGGTGATGACCGCAAACTTCTTCTGGTGGAAGGGCAGGACGTTCAGGATGGGCTTGTCCCCCGCTGCTTTCTGCATGGCGTCCATCTTTTTCTGCTCGATGACCAGCGGGATGATGCGGGTGCCGGCCAGTTTGGCTCCTTTTTTCACCGGCATGTCGCCGTGGATGGTGGCGATCATCATCTGCGGAGTGCGGTTGACGGCCAGCAGGGCGGCACGGTCGATCTTGAGCAGGCCGTCGCAGTCGGCGATCAGCTCGATCTTGCCCTCCTTCGGCTCGGTGCCGTGGATGTTCCTGCCCGCAGCGGCCCGATAGAGCAGCGCGGCGGCTTCGTCCTCATGGAGGATGCCGGGCGTCTTTTCCCAGACGTACAGGTTCTCCTTGCCGATGCTCAGCAGCACCGGGATATCCTCCGGCTGGACGATGTGACCCTTGCGGAAGCGGGGGCCTTTGAACTCGCCCGGAAGGATCTGGGTGATATCGTGGCAGAGCACCTGCCCTGCGGCGTCTTCAGTACGGATCAGTTTCATAATCGCTTTCCTCTCTTCCTCACAGCGCGGGCATCTGGGCTGCGATCCAGTCGGCCAGTGCCTCCGGCTCATCCAGTGCAAAATCTGCGCCCGGCACATCGCCCACGACGGCCAGCGGCTCAAAGGAGGCCGGTTCGTTGGAGATGGCGCTGCGCACGACTTCGATCTTGGGCCAGCCGCTCTCCTTGAAGCCCTCCATCAGCACCAGATCATAGCCATGGCGCTCGAACAGGGCCAGCAGATCCTGCTCGGTGAGGCGGAACGCTTCCGTGAGCAGATAGCGCTGCCCGGAAAAGACAGCCACGCCCTCGGCTCCGGCTTCGCGCAGGCGGAAGCTGTCGGTGCCGGGGACATCGGGGGTGAAATCGTGGCCGTCGTGCTTGATGACGCCCACCTTCAGCCCCCGCGCCCGCAGCAGCGGGATGAGCTTTTCCAAAAGGGTGGTCTTGCCGCTGTTGTGCACCCCGCTGACGGCAAGCACCGCCGGGTGTTTCAGGCTCAGCTCTGCGGCCAGAGCCTCTTTGCGTTCAGTATACAAAGGAAAGCACCTCCACTTCCTCGCCCGGCTCCACCGGGCCACTGCCAGCAGGCAGCTCCACCAAAGAATTGCAGCCGATCATGGCCGACAGGCTGCCGGACGAATGGGCCTCGGTGTTGCCCTCGCCGGGGATGGCAACGGTGCCGCCCAATGCTCTGGCCCGCAGGTAGCGGTTCCCCTTGCTGGGCTTGGAAAAGCCGGTGGTCAGGGTGCGGCGGGTGCGGGGCAGGATGCAGGCTTCCTCCTGCCGCCCGGCGGCCCGCAGCAGGGCCGGTACGGCGTATTGTTCCAGAGTGGCTGCGGCGGCAAAGGGGTTGCCCGACAGGCAGAACACGAGTTTTCCCTCGACCTCTGCGGCCAGCATCGGGCTGCCGGGCTTCTGGGCGACCCCCGCAAAAATGCTTCGGGTGCCCAGCATTTCCAGCACTACGGGCAGATAATCCTTCTGCCCGACCGACACGCCGCCGCTGGTGATGACGGCATCACACCCGGTGAGCAGTTCTTCCAGCTCGGCGGCGATGCGGGCCGGGTCGTCCGAGCAGTGGCGGCGGCGGACGGCGAATCCCAGCTGGCGCAGGCGGGCCGCATTCTGGATGCCGTTGGCGTCGTAGATCTTGCCGGGCACCCAAGACTCTCCGGGGGCCAGAAGCTCGCTGCCGGTGGCCAGCACACCGATGGTGAGCGGCTTGTACACCGGCACTTCGGCATAACCCTGCCCGGCCAGCACACCGAGGTGGGCAGGCGTAAGCACCGTGCCCGCTTCGGCGACCAGCGCTCCGGCGGCGATGTCCTCGCCCCGGAAGACCACGTTCGCGTTGTGGGAAAGTTCGGCGTAGATGCGCACGGTCTCTTCCCCGCCGTCGGTCTGCTCCTGCATCAGGACGCAGTCGGCCCCGGCGGGCAGCGGCGCACCAGTCATGATGCGGGCCGCGCACCCGACAGGCAGCTCTGCCGTGGGGGCATCCCCGGCATAGAGCTTCATCACCACCGGCAGGGCTTTGGGGGTCATCTCCCCGGCCCCGGCGGTGTCGGCGCTGTGCAGCGCGTAGCCGTCCAGCGGGCTCCGGTCAAAGGGGGGCTGGTCCATCCGGGCGCAGAGCGGCGCAGCGGCGATCCGTCCGCAGGCCTCGTCCAGCCCGACATTCTCGACCGCAGGCCGGGGCAGTGCCGCCGCGGCATCCAGCACACGGCGCAGCGCCTCGGCAGGCGCACAAAAAGGCTGTTTCATCGAAAAATATCCTCCATTTTATCCCGCAGAGAGCCGCCGTCCGCTATGGCCCGGATAGCATGGCCCCTTGCGGGTTCCATCGTTTTCAAACGGCAGGTAAAAAATGCGGGGACGTCTTGACCGAAAATCAAAACGCCCCCGCAGAAAACACGACGCACACCCCGCGCGGCTGTTTGCAGACAGCTGTGCCGGGCGGGACTCGCTCCGCGCGGGCTGTTGCAGCAGCCATGCGCAGGGTGGCCCCGATGTCGGGTCGATGGGAGGAGTTCTTTTTTTCAAATTGCAGCGTTTCTTCTGCGGGAAGGCGGCCGGGTTTCCCCTGCCACCCTTGAATGCCGGTCTGCGGTGCAGGCCCTTAGCATTGCGGCGCGGCGTCAGTGCCCTGCGGGTTTAGACGCCTTTGCTCAAAGAAGCTCTTATACCCTATTCAGTTTTGTTCTGGAATGTTTAATCGCAGAACTCATCCACGTCGCTGATGGCTTTGGCGTAGCGGCGGGTGAGATACTGGGTGGAAAAGAGGAACCGCTCGTTCTGGTTGTTGGTCAGCTCCTCAATGTCCGCAAACTCCGGCCTGCCCTGCATGGTCTTCCAGGTCTGCTCGATCTCGTCCGGCGCAAGGCCGTAGGGGGAGCGCTGGAAGTAGCGCAGCGGGGTGGCGCTGGGGTAGATGCGGGCATTGAACCGCACCATCTCCGCGAACATCACACACAGGTCCCGGTCCTCGATGAGCTGCGCGATCATCGCGTAGTTATCGCTCATGTTGGCGCTGGAATAGTAGTAGGTGTCCTTGGCACCGGTGCGGGAGACGATATCCTCACACTGGGGGTCCTGCGGCATCTGGGCCAGCAGCTCGTCGGCGTTTTCCACCTCCGAGGCCAGCTGGGCATGTGCCGTGACCAGAGCGGCCGCCGAGCGGGATCGGATGAACCCTGCCAGCTGCTGTGCCGGGGTCAGCTCCGGCAGTTCTGGAGCCGTTTTGGTGGGCTGGTCTGCGTAGGGGTCGTTCTCCGCATCGGGGGCAGCGGCCAGAAAGTCCAGCAGCTCCGGCTTGGCGTCGGCCGCGTCGGTGCCTTCCGGCACAGCGGGGGCCTCAGCGGCTTTGGGCGCGGCCTTGGCGGCCTGCTGCTTTGCAGCCAGCTCGCTGGTCTCGCGCTCCACCACAGCCATCACGTCCTCGCCCGCCTTGGCGGCGCTGCCATCGAAGGTGCTGCCCGTCTCTTTCAGGCGGCGGGCGGTCTCGCTGGCTGCGTCGATGCTGAACACCTCCGCCTTGGGCTTTTTCTTTGCGGCCATCTCCGCCTTCTGCAGATCCAGCACGACCTGTTCGGGGTCGGCTGCGCCATCCACAGTGGTGGTATAGCCGGGTTTGCGTCTGCCAAACAACATGGCAAATTTCCTCGTTTCTGTGGGATTTTACTCAGCGGCCTCGGTGGTCTGGGCATAAATGCCGCGCTTTTCGAGGTCGTCGGCCATATCGGCCAGGTCGAACTTCTCCAGAGTCTCGCGGGTGGGCACACCGGTGGTCAGATCCCAGCCAAAGATATTGTAGAACAGATCCTTGGCCTTTTCCATATCCGCGCGGTCCAGCTTGGTGGTGCCGGCCTCGAATGCCTTGAAATCCGGCTCCTTGTCGAAGACCCAGTCGCAGATGGCGTCGTGCTCCTGGCGCAGGTTTGCACTGCCGCAGTTGTTCTGGAAGCTGATGGCGGTCATGGCGCGGAGCATCTGGGTGATGCGCTCGCCGGCCTCCTGCAGGCCTGCCTGGGTGTAGGTCTCGCCGGTAACAGCAGTCATAAAGTCTGCCTGCAGATCCAGGTCGCCGTGGTACTCACGCTCCTTGGAGGGAGACTGGGTCATGGGCCACATCCAGTTGCAGAGAGTAGCAGAGTCGTGGAAGTTCTTATCGTTGACGCAGTAAGCCGCCAGCTTTGCCTTGTTCTCGTTGATGGGGGTGTAGCTCTTGGCCTTGTCGTAGCAGCCCTCGCCGAAGAAGTCTTCCATGACCTTCTTGGTCACTTCATACGGAGCGCCGGAACCGGTCTCGCAGACGATCTCGTGGATCATGCAGTCACGGTTGTAAACGAGGTTGTACAGCATACCAACCTGCCATGCCTCAGCAGGGCCGTGGTGGTTGGGGAAGCCGTTGTAGATCAGGTTGGAGTTGGTTGCACCATCGTCGCGATCCAACCAGCTCTTGGGCAGGCCGAACTTTTCCATCATAGCCAGCGTACCCTTGGCGATGACCGACAGGTCGCCCTCGCCGTAGGCCATGCGGCGGATGAGCTCGACCTCCCAGCGGGGGTCACCGGCCTTTTCCCAGGACCAGGGCAGCGAATCGTACTCTTCCTCGCTGATGTACTGGGTGGCCTCCTCGCGGGGCATCCGCAGGATCCACAGCAGATCGCGGTTCAGGTTGCCGTAGTTGTCCCACAGGCCCATGTCGTCCACAGCGTGAGCCCAGGCCAGATTGATGACCATGGTGCCGTCGCCCTCGTACTTGAAGTCATGGACGCCGTCCGGGTACACGCGGGTGCCGTACAGCACGGGCATACAGGTGTTGGAGTTGTGGGTGGGCAGGTCGTAATCGGCCAGCGGGTCCACATCGTACTCGGTATAGCAGCGGATGGGGCAGGAAGAGCAGCCGCCGTTCTTCACGGTGTACTCCGCAGCCGGTGCGCCGAAGTCAAAGTAGCCCTTGAAGCAGCGCAGCGCCACCTTGTTGATATCATTGTAGGGCTGCTCGCCGGTATCCACGGGGCCGCCGGGGGCCTTTTTCCACATGCGGCCGGGTGCGCCGGACCAGCGGTTCTTGCCGGAGGTGGCGCTGTACTCCGCCCAGCTCTGGGGCTGTGCGGGCACGTTGTGGTTGTTGTTGCCGCCGATCAGGTTGCCCATCATGTAGTTGGACAGTTCCAGCACCTTCTTGGGGTCAGCCACCTTGACGCTGCCGGTGCCGCGGATGGCCAGGCCCTTCAGCTTCTTGTTGCCCATGGCAGCGCCCAGACCGGCACCGCCGGAGTTGCCGAAGCTGGTGTTCAGGGTGGAGTAGTCCACCAGGTTCTCACCGGCAGGGCCGATGGAAGCAGTCTCGAACTCACGGCCGTTCTGCTCCACCATCCACTTGTTGGCAGCAAAGGTACCCTTGCCCCAGATCGCGCTGGCATCTTCCAGAGAGACATCGCCGTCCTCGATGCGCAGGTAGACGGGCTTTTCGGAGATGCCGCTGATGATGATGCCGTCGTAGCCGGCATACTTCAGCATGGGGCCGATGTGGCCGCCCATGTGTGCATCGATGATGGAGTGGCCCTTGGACCAGGTGGAACGGAAGGTCACGTTCATGCGGCCGGAGCAGGGCACACCGGAGCCGGTCAGGGGGCCGACACCGAAGATGACCAGTGCCTTTTCGTCATAGGGGTCGAGGTCCATGGGAGCCTCGTCGTACATGATGCGGTAGGCCATGCCCATACCGCCGATGTATTTATGGTATTGGGTGTCATCCTCCGTCGTGATCTCGCCGGTGGTCAGATTGACACGCAGGAGCTTGCCTGCCCAGCCATAAGATTCAGCCATTGTTGTTCCTCCTTACAGGTCCATGTAGGCAGCCTGTGCTGCGCTGGTGACGGCGTCCCAATCCACGATGGACAGAGCGCCGGACGGGCAGCCTGCGACGCAGGCACCGCAGGCGATGCACTTGGACGACTTGCCGGTCTCCGGGTTGACGGTGGGCATGTGCCAGGGGCAGGCCTCGTGGCAGGCACCGCAGCCGATGCACTTGTCGGTATCCACGACGCGGATGCCCTGATCGTTGGTGGTGATGGCCTTCTGCGGGCAGGCGTTGCCGCAGGCAGGGTCCTCACACTGGCGGCAGGTGTCCGGGAAGTAGACAAAGCAGTTGTCGGTGCCGGAGAGCAGACCGTTGCCGTCGCCGTCCAGATTCAGGCGGCGCTGGATCTTGACGCGGCTGATGTAGGAAGAGCAGACGCCGTCGTTGGTCAGGGTGCAGTTGATCTCGCAGCGCTGGCAGCCGGTGCACAGGTCTGCGTTGACGACCAGCAGGCCCTGGGGCAGCGCCCAGGTCGCCACTGCGCCGGCATCGACCTGCTGCTGCGAGCAGCCGAACAGCGACAGCATGGATGCGGAAAGGCTCAGCCCTGCAAGGCTTTTGCCCGAAATTTTCATGAATTGACGGCGGGTCATATCCGCTGTCAGGAAATCGGTTTTTGCCATAGGTTCCATTCCTCCGTGAAGTTACTCTGCGCTGAGCACTTCGGTCACATAGAAATAACTGTTGTTGACGATGTTCGTCACGGCGGTCGAGGTGATCGTTGCACCCGTCAGTGCATCCACCTCGGTCAGGTCGGCGCTGGCGGCACCGGCGTCCTCACCGGAAGTCGTCAGTTCGGCCTGTTCCAGACGGTAGGCCGCCTGTTTTTCTGCCGACCAGTCTGCAAAGGGCGATGCCTGGTCCTCGCCGTCCTGTGCGCTCTTGCTCAGGCCTGCCGCATAGAGCTTGCGGCGTGCCACAGCCTCAGCGCTGGAATCCAGCGGAGGTGCCAGCTCGTCGTCCAGCGGCTGACCGTTCAGAGCCGAGAGCGTGAGGCCCGCCTCGTACATCTTACGGGTGGCCTCGGCCTCCGGGGAAGCATCGCTGACCCGCCAGTTGGCCGGGTCAAAATCCTCTGCGGGGGCTGCTGTTTCGCTGCTGCCTGCGGCGGCATAGCTTGTGCCGGTGGCCGGGTCGGTCACCGTGTAAGCCTTGCCTGCCAGCGCGAAGGGAGCTGCGCCCTGGTACTGGGACGTGAACTCCGGGTCTACGCACTGGGCACCGAGGTTGTCGGTCTCGCCCTGCGCCAGGATGGCAACGCTCTGCACATTGCCCGTGCTGTCAAGGGTCACGCCTGCCTCTACGTCGCTCTGGAAGCCCTTCTGGGCACCCACCACATAATAGGTGTTCTCGTCCAGCTGATACACCGCGCGGATGCCATAGGTGGCGGCGTCGGCATCTGCCAGGGGCAGAAGGGTGCCTGCCACCGTGGTGCGGGCACTCATCAACCCATGCAGACCCAGCGCCATTGCCAGTGTGGCCGCGCCCATGGCGGCATAGCCCGGCAGCCGTCTGCGCCACAACGGCTGCGGCGCATGATTTGCCTGCTTCATTGTTTCACCTGCCTATTCTTATCGTCATGCACGGAGAGCTTCCATGCACGAAAAACAGCCGCTCAGCCTGCTGCAACAGTGCCGAACGGTATCTTCGTTATAAGAATAACATCATCCGCATAGGTTAGTCAACGTATACCCGCTTGATTTTCCAGATTTTTATGGAACCTTCACGAAATTCTTGCGTGAAATTCGTTCTTCTTTTGGATGAGCAGCCTCAATCCGTATTCTTCCGCCAGCTCCACCGACTGGACGGTGGGCATCGTCTTGCTGACGAGGGCGGGAACACCGGCGCGGATGGCCTTGCGCACCATATCCACCGGCACCCGGCCGCTGGTGTAAAGGACGCACTCCCCCAGCGGCACTCCGTCCGCCAGTGCGCAGCCGACGGCTTTGTCGAGCGCATTGTGGCGGCCCAGATCCTCGCACTGGTACAGGATGCGGCCCGCCCGCAGCAGAAAACAGCTGTGCACGGCGCGGGTGGCGCGGTAGAGCGGCAGTTCCCCGCCCATGGCTGCGGCCAGCGTCCCGATCCAGGCCTCCGGCACATCCAGCTGCGGCACCGGGGCCAGCGGACGAAGGGCCACCGGAGAGGCCACGGTCAGGTTGTCGGTGCAGCAGCTCGGCACCTCCTGCCCGGCGGCGGAGACTGCGGCCAGTGGGTGGGTCAGGTGGACGCTGACCTTGAGCCCCTCGGCGCAGACGGCCACCTGCTCGACCTCGTCGGCGGAGGCAATCCACCCTTCGGTCAGCAGGCGGCCCAGCGCCAGCTGCGGCAGAAGCTCCGGGGTGCACACCACCCGGAACGCCGTCTGCTCGTTGACGAGGAGGGCTGCGGCGTGTTCGACGGCCAGCAGCCGTTCCCCGCCCTGCGGCAGGCGGACCATCTCGGCCCCCGGCCGGCTCCCAAAACGGTCTACGATCTTCATCCGCTCACTCCCCGATGTAGGCAAAGCGGGGTTGGACTCTGCCGTCCCGCTCCACGGTCTCGCACCACATGGCCGCCGGGCGCACCCAGAGGTCGTGGTCTCCATAGAGGGTGCGGTAGACCACCAGTTCTTCTTCGGTCTCGCTGTGGTGTGCCATGCCCAGCACTTCGTATTCCCGGCCCTTGAAATGCCGGTAGCGGCCAGGCCTGATCTCATAGTGAAATTCCATCCCGTTTTCCTCCTGCTGATGTTTTTCTTATTGTATCATGATTCCGCTCCGCTGAAAAGATGCCAGAAAAATCGCCTCAAATTTTGGGCGAAACGGTCGGGAAGAGTCGTTTTCTTTTGCCGTTTTTTGTGGTATACTACTTATTAAATATATAACGTTCTGAAAAAGACGGATCTTTCAACCGAGGTGAGATCTTATTGAGCCGTTCCAACTGCACCCTGCGGCAGGCAAATGCCGCTTACCGGGCGCTTCGGCAGGAAGCACAGGCCCTCGTCCGGCGGGCCGAAACTGCCCTCATCACCGCCATCGTACTGTATAAGCTCCTCACCGAGCTTGTGTTCCTCCCCGCCATGCGGGGCATCTGGAGCCTGACGCTCCGCGTTTCGCCGGTGAACTACCTGACGAACACCAACGCGCACCAGATCTTTACGGCCCCCAGCATTCTGGGCGGCATCGCGCTCATCGCCATTCTGGTGGCGCTCTGGAACCTGTATGAATTTTCCATCGTGCTGCACGGGCTGGACCGGGCCCGCCGGGGGGAGCCTTCCGGTCTGCCCGCCCTGTTCCGGGTCTCCCTCGCGGACATCCGCCACGTGCTGCACCCGAAGAACTGGCCCATCCTGCTCTACTGTGTGCTCCTCATCCCGTTCACGGACATGTACGTCACCGCCAGCTACATCACCCAGCTGGCCGTGCCCGAATATATCCTGGGCGTCATCCGGGCAAAGCCGGGCATTCTGGCGCTGTATGGGGCAGGCATTCTGGCCGTTGTGCTGCTGACCGTCTTCTTTGCTCTGGTGCTGCCCCTGTTCATGCTGGAACGCAAACCGTTCGGCTCCGCCGTAAAAGAGAGCTGCCGCTGTGTGAAGCAGCGGTTCTGCGAAGTCCTGACTGCGCTGGCCCGGTGGAACATCGGAGTGCTGCTGCGCACCGGCCTGCTCTTTGCGCTGGCCGCTGCCCTGCTGTACGGCATCGCGGCGCTGGTGGGGCTGGAAAGCACCCGCGCCATGCTGCTGCTCTCCCGCGCACTGCAGCTGGTGGAGCTGCCCTTCTTCGGCTTTCTGCTGGACTGCCGGGTCACTGTGGCCCAGTGCACCATCCTCGGTCTGCTCTACTTCCGGATGCAGGGCCTGCCCCAGCCGGACGTGCCGCCGGATAATCAGCCCGCCCGCCGCAGCGGCCGCCTGCTGCTGACGGTTCTTGTGGCAGGCGTCACCCTCGCGAGCTGCGCCGCCACGGTCTATCTGCTCAGCCTGCCTCAGGATGACGCCCTGCTCTCGGCGGTGGGCGGTGTGACGCCCCTTGTCACCTACCACCGCGGCGACTGCTCCATTGCCCCGGAAAACACCATCCCCGCTTTCCGGTCTGCCATCCGGAAGGGCGGCGACCGCATCGAACTGGATGTCCAGATGAGCCGGGACGGCGTGGTGGTCGTGACCCACGACACCAGCCTGAAGCGCTGCACCGGAAAAAACGCCAAGGTGTACGACCTGACCTTTGCGGAGATCGAAACGCTGGACGCGGGCCGCTGGTTCAGCGCCCGCTTTGCCGGGACGCGCATCCCCTCGTTTGAGGAAGTGCTGCAGCTCTGTCAGGGCCGCATCGACCTGAACGTGGAGATCAAGCCCAGCGCCGCCACCCCGACGCTGGAAGCCGAGACCGTCCGCCTGCTGCGGGCATACGGTTTCGAGGGGCACTGCGTCATCACCTCGCAGAGCTATGAGACGCTGCACAAAGTCAAGGAGCTGGCCCCGGATATCCCCACCGGCTACATTCTGGCGCTGGGCGTCGGCAACTACTACGACCTGCCGGATGCCGACTTTTTCAGCGTGGAGCATACGTTCATCACCTCCGGCATGGTCAACCAGATCCACCTGCGCGGCAAGACCATCTCGGCCTGGACCATCGCCCAGGAGGACGATGCCCGCCACATGATGGAGCTGGGCGCAGACGACCTCATCACCGACAAGCCCGACCTGGTGCATGAGCTGCTGCGCCAGAATGCTGAGATGGATACCACCCTGCTCTCGCTCCGCGATGCGATCCAGGGCTGGTTCTTCCCCGCCCCGGACGAAGAAGTTTCGGACGAGGCGGAGGATGTCATCGAAGATGTCATCGAGGACCCGGAAGAGTTCCTGGATGCCGCATGATCCCCGCCAAAAGGAGGCCCGCCATGTTCCAACGAATCCGCGATCTGGTCGCCGATGTCTGCCGCTACGAAGAAACGGCCCCCATCGACAATGCCTGTATGCGCTGCATCCTGCTCTGGTCTGCGGTGGTGCTGGTGATGCTGAACCTGAGCTACAACAGCTTTGACCGCCCCATCGTCTTTGTCTCCACCTTGTTCATCTGCCTGACGCTGTTCGGGGTATCGCTGCTGCTCTCCCATGTGCGGAACCCGAAGCGCACCGTCCTTGCGGGGGCCGTTCTCATCGTTCTGATGAGTCTGTGCAGCTTTGTCTCGAACGAAAACGACGGCTTCCAGACCCTGTGGCTCTTCCTGCTGCCCGCCATCCTGCTCATCCAGCTGGGCCTGAAGCAGGCGGTGCCGATCTGCTCGGCCTATGGGCTGTGCGCCATGGTACTGCTCTGGGGCTCCCCGGAGCGGCTGGCCAACGCCTACCCCAGGGATTACCGCATCTACTACCCGGTCTTCTACTGGGAGTTCCTGCTGGCCATGGTGGTGGCCGACCTGTTTTATAAATCCTACCGCATCCGCCGGGAGCAGACCGAGCAGGAGATGGAGGCCGAAGTGCAGGCCACCATGGGCAAGGCACAAAAGCTGATCCTCAGCTCGGTGGCCGCCATCAACCAGATGATCGACGAGAAGGACCACTACACCTCCGAGCACTCCCGCCGGGTGGCGCAGTATTCCCGCATCATTGCAAAGCATCTGGACCCCACTCTCTCCGAAGAGGAGTTGGAGCGGCTTTACCGGAGCGCCCTGCTCCACGACATCGGCAAGATCGCCGTGCCGGATGCCATCCTCAACAAATCCAGCCGCCTGACGGATGCGGAGATCGATGTGATGCGGCAGCATACCCTGTGGGGCAAAAAAATACTGGCCGGGCTGGAATTTCTGCCCCAGGCCGACCTGGGGGCCAGCTACCACCACGAGCGGTACGACGGCACCGGCTACCCCGCCGGGCTGATGGGCAAAGACCTGCCCCGCATGGTGTGGGTCATCGCCGCAGCCGACGCACTGGACGCCATGAGCTCCAATCGCTGCTACCGCAAGCGCTGCGACCTCGACTACATCCTCTCTGAATTTGAACGGGGCCGCGGCACCCAGTTTTCGCCCGAAGTGGCCGATGCGGTCATCGACCTGCTGAAGACCGGCGGCATCCCGCTGGCCTGACCCCCGGAGGAACTGCCTATGAAACGCTCGTTTTTTCCCTTTTTTCTCCAGACCATCCGCATCCACTACCAGGACCCGGAGCTGGCATTCTATACCAAAGGGGTCTTGGGGCTGCTCTGGCTGGTGCAGCTGCCGGTGGCGCTGTGGTATGGAGCCCCAGCCCAGTTCTACGCCCTGCTTGGAGCCATGCTGCTGGCCATCGGCGTCGATCTGGTCCCTTTCCCCCGCCAACACAGCCGCGCGGACGATTACGTCACCTCTGCCGTGATGCTCGTCTGCTGTTTTGTGCTATTCTGGAAGGCTTCCATCGGGTATTTCAGCGTCTTTTTCCTGCTCATCTACCTGTTCTGCAATGTGTTCATCCTGGGCATCGCGGGCAGTGCTCCCTTCAGTCTGCTGGGGCTGACGGGCGTCATGCTCTGCCTGCGGGGCGTCCTTGTGGCAGACCCCGCCGCCCGCTATGGGGCGGATTTTGTGCCACGCCTGCCCTTCCTGTTCCTCTGCATTCTGGGCATCGCCTACATCATCACCTTCTTCATCCAGCGCTACTGGGTGGAAAAGCTGCAGCAGCACGTCATTCTGCAGGCGCGCATCGACGCCGAGCGGGCTAGGCTCTCGGAGATGTCGCTCAAGGTCATCACGGCCATGTACAGCGCCCTCAGCTCCAAAGTGCCGGAAGTGGACCTGCACTGCGAACAGGTGGCCGCGCTGACGCAGGAGCTTGCCCGCCGGATGGGGCTGGACGAAACGGCCTGCCGGGATGGCTACTATGCGGGCATGCTGCATGAGGTGGGGGCTGTGGGCCTGCCGGACGCTGTGCTGCAGAACCGGCAGCTGACCGAGGAGCAGTTCCAGCTTTACCAGACCTATGTAGAGCGGGGCTATGCCATCATTTTGCAGCTTCAGATCGTAGACCGGGTGGCTGAGACGGTACGCTTCCACCGGGAGTGGTACGACGGTACCGGCTACTGCACCGGCCTGCGGGGCGAGGAGATCCCCCTGCTGGCCCGCATCCTTGCCGTGGCGGACTTCACCGACCGCCACCGCCGCTGGGACGAGACGGACGCCGAGATCGCCGCGACACTCACCGCCCGCGCCGGGACGGAGTTCGACCCGGTGTGTGTCGAAGCAATGAAAACGCTGCTGCAATGAAACGAACCCCCTCTTCCGCCGAAAACGCAGAAGAGGGGGTTCCTGTTTTATTCAGATCCTCTGCCGGGCAAGGGCGGCGGTCACTGGCTCAGCTGCTCTTTGTGGTACTGCAGCATATAGAGCTGATAGTACCGGCCGTGGTTGGCCAGAAGCTGCTGATGGGTGCCCTGCTCCAGAATCTTGCCGTGAGAGAGGACGATGATGTTGTCCGCATGCTGGATGGTGGACAGGCGGTGTGCCACGATGAGCATGGTGCCGACGGTGCGCATCTTTTCCAGCGAGTCCTGGATGAGCAGCTCGGTCTCGGTGTCGATGTTGGCGGTGGCCTCGTCCAGGATCATCACGCTGGGCTTGTGGATGATGGTGCGGGCAAAGCTGAGCAGCTGGCGCTGACCAGCCGAGAAATTGTTGCCGCGCTCGCGGACTTCCTCGTCCAGGCCGTGGTCGAGCTTTGCGATGAACTTGTCGGCGTTGACGTAGCGGCAGACCTCCAGGATCTCGTCATCCGAAATGCCCTCTTCCCGCAGGACGATGTTGCTGCGGATGGTGCCGGAGAAGAGGAACACATCTTGCAGCATCTGGCCGAAGTGGCGGCGCAGCGAGGAAATTTTGATTTTCCGGATGTCGATGCCGTCAATCAAAATCTCACCCTTCTGGAACTCGTAGTTGCGGCAGATGAGGGAGAGGATCGTGCTCTTGCCGGAGCCGGTGGAGCCGACAAAGGCCACCGTCTCGCGGGGGTCAACGTGGAAGGAGACGCCCTGCAGCACCCACTCGCCGGGGACATAGCTGAACCAGACGTCGCGGAACTCGATCTCGCCCTTCACCTCGTCCAGCTCGATGGCATCGGGGGCATCCACCATCTTCGGCTGCAGGTCCATGATGGAGAAGACCTTCTCCGACGAGGCCAGCGCCGATTGCAGCCAGTTGAACTGCTCAGCCAGGTTCTGGATGGGGGTAAAGAACTTGGAGATGTACATATAAAAGGTAACGACCGTGCCGCTGGAAATGGTCTGGCCCAGAAAGCTGACATTGTTCAGGTAACCCATGCCGCCCAGATAGAACAGGCAGAGGATGGAGCTGATGTAGAGCATATACACCAGCGGACGGAACACACTGAACACGAAGATCTGCTCCTGATTGGCCCGGGCCAGATTCTGGCTCTTTTTGCGGAAGTCCGCCATCTTCTCGTCCTCGCGGCCAAAGATCTGGGTGACCTTGATGCCGGACAGGTTCTCAGAAAGATAGGTGTTGATATCGGTGGTCGCGTTCTTGAGCTTGCGGTTGGCCCGGCGGGAGAACTTGCGGAAGATGACCGTGAAGAGCACGATGAAGGGCACAAAGCAGAGCACCATCAGAGTCAGCTCGTAGTTCAGGCAGATCATCGCGATGAGGATGCCCAGGATGACGAAGCTGTTCTTGGTCAGCTGCACCAGCAGATTGGTGAACATCATCGAGATGGCGTTGGTGTCGTTGGTCACACGGGTGACCAGCTTGCCCACGGGGATCTCGTTCAGCTGCTCATGGGAGAGGGACTCGATGTGGGTGAAGAGGTCCTCGCGCAGGTCGGAAATGATGCGCTGGCCCACCCGCTGCAAGATCACGGCCTGCAAATAGGTGCTGGCCATGGAAAAGACCAGTACGCCCGCATACACGGCCACCCCCGCAAAGAGGGCGTTCAGCTCAAACTCGCCGACGACCAGCTCTTCGATGGAGCCGACGATAAGGGGCGAAACGATGTCGTAGGCGATGGAGAAGAGCATCAGAAAGCCCACGAGGACGAACCGACCCAGATAGGGCCGGGCATACCCGGCCAGGCGGCGCAGGATCTCGCCGTCGTCCATGTTACGCTCGAAGCCCATGGAGGTCTTCTTATCCTTCACGCCGACATAGGCAGCGATGAGCAGCGCGGTGATGACGCCGATGATCGCGCCCACCAGTAAAAGCGGATTCCAGCTCATGCCTCGTCACCTCCCGTTTCGTCTTCCAGCCGCTGCAGATCGACCATGCGGCGGTATTCCCCGCAGGAGGCATAGAGTGCGTCGTGGGGGCCAACGGCCTCGACGCAGCCGTCTTCGAGGAAGATGATCTTATCCAGCCGCTCGACCGTGGAAATGCGGTGGGCGATGAGCAGGGTGGTCTTCCCTGCCCGGCTGGCCTTCAGGTTGTCCAGAATGATCTTCTCCGTCCGGGTATCCACCGCCGAGACGGAGTCGTCCAGAATGAGAATGGGCGCATCCTTCAGCAGCGCGCGCGCAATGGAGATGCGCTGCTTCTGCCCGCCGGAAACGGTGACGCCGCGTTCGCCGAGGACGGTCTCGTAGCCGTCCTTGAAGTCCACGATGTTGTCCCGCACATCGGCCAAGCTGGCTGCCCGCTCGATGTCCTCCTGGGTGGCGTCATCCACGCCGAATGCGATGTTGTGGGCGATGGTGTCCGAGAAGAGGAAGTTCTCCTGCGGCACATAGGCGCAGGCATTGCGCACCGAGTGGATGGACACGCGGTTCACATCCTGCCCATCCACGAAGAGGGTGCCGTCCGGCACATTGTAGGTGCGGAGCAGCAGGTCCACCAGCGCGGTCTTGCCCGCACCGGTCTTGCCCACGATGCCCACGCTCTCGCCGGGTTCAATTTTGAAAGAAATGTTCTTGAGCACGTCGAACTCGCCGTCCGGGTAGCGGAAGGTCAGGTCCCGGAACTCGATGGCGCCCTTCGGGTCCTTCAGGTCGGGCACACCGGGGCGGTCGGCCACGTCGATGGGGGCATCCAGCAGCTCGGTGATCCGGTTGAGGGACGCCTTGCCGCGGGAGGTCTTCTCGATGAGCATGGACACAGCCATGATGGGCCAGACGATGGCTTCGAAGTAGCCGATGTACTCCACGAGCTGGCCTGCATTGAACCGGCCGCAGTAGACCAGATAACCGCCGTAGCCCAGGATGATGCAGATGACCGACTCGACGAAGAGGGTCACGAGGACTTCCAGCAGGGTGGCGATCTTGGTGTAGGTGACGTTGATCTCCTCGTTCTCCTTGTTCAGCTTCCGGAAGGCCAGCAGCTCTTTCAGCTCCTTGACAAAGGCCTTGATGACTGCGATGCCGGAGAAGTTCTCCTGCGCAAAGTCGGAAAGATCCGAGAAGGCCTGCTGGCGTTCCTCCCAGCGCCGGGTCATCACCCGGCTCATCAGTGTACCGATGGCGAACATCATGAGGGCCGGGATGAGGGCGAGCATCGTCAGCCGGACGTCCATCCGCCACATCTTATACAGAGCCAGCAGGCCCAGCGTCAGTGCGTCGAAGAACATCAGCACACCGTCGCCGAAGCACTCCTGGATGGTGTCGAGGTCATTGGTGTAAAGGCTCATCAGGTTGCCGACCTTGTTCACCTGATAATACTGCTGCGAGAGCTTGCGGCTGTGGTCGAACATCCGCTCGCGCAGGTCTGCCGTGACCCGCACGGCCGAGCCGAAGAAGCAGACGCGCCACAAAAAGCGCCCGATGACCATCAGGACCACGATCCAGATCATGGGCCGGCAGATGTGCTGCAGCAACACCTCTTTGGTGAAAGCCAGCGTCTCGCCGCCCACCACCACCTGCCCCAGGTTCATGCCGTTGATGACCAGGCGGTACAGCTGCGGGATGAGCAGCTGGATGTAGTCCACCGTCAGCAGCGCCGCAAGCCCCAGCAGCAGCGCCGGGGCGTACCTGAGGTAGTAGCGGTTGATATACTTGCCAAAGATCATAGGTGCAGTTTTCCCTCCTGTTCCGATTCCGAACAAATTTTGAACGACTGTGCGAAAAAAGCCACCGCATCGCATTGGATGCAGTGGCTTCTCGTCTGGAGCGGCCGACGAGGCTCGAACTCGCTACCTCCACCTTGGCAAGGTGGCGCTCTACCAGATGAGCTACGGCCGCAGAT
>OBJG01000073.1_pt1 | contig 129593 bp, 101 predicted proteins | sample 1517941 | NCBI WGS metagenome assembly OBJG01 (sample SAMN04571712, study PRJEB22368) | human gut metagenome | biome: human gut; material: stool | host: Homo sapiens | place: Luxembourg | collected 2012-09-21
ATGTCGCCCACCACGAGCTCCACACGATCCTCAGGCAGGCCCGCGATGTTCTCCGGATTGCCCGCGTACGTGAGCTTGTCCAGCACGGTCACATGCACGTCCGGATGGTTCTCCACCACGTAATGAACGAAATTCGAACCGATGAAACCACAGCCACCGGTCACAATGATGTTATGAGGAGTAAACACTTCATCAGCCATGCTCTCTTATCCTACAAGGGGGTGGGTACCCCGTGGAAACGCCCCGTTGGATGGGCCTATTCGGCGATGCCGTTATGACGCAAGCCGACAAGACACCTTTCGGCTTCCAGTCACCTGCAAGCTTCAAGTTCCTGGTCCGGTTTGAACTGGCGTTGGACGTGCATAAAGCAAAAACAGGCCACATTGCGATCATCTATTACATGTGCCTCAAGCTTGTTGACTGCTTTTAGCCAGAAAGATGACTCATGAGTTTAAGGATGATTTGTCTGTCTTTGTTCAAATCGAATTTTCTAGCAAAAATCATCCCGCAGTTAACGAGTTCATCATAATCCTTTATGGTGAAAGTGTAAGGGCTGCCCCTCATCCAATCGATATGGCGGAGGCATGATTCAGATGAATCGTCTTCTTTGAACCTGTATATACGTTTCTTGTAATCGGGATTGTTGAATGCAAGAGTCTGTATAAAGAATTCATCAGGGCTGCGAGTATTATTAAATAGCTTCTTTATGCAATCCTGATGGTCAAGGACGTATCTTGCGAAATCATCAGGGATACTGAACCAATTCGCTCCTTTTTTGATTACAATATCAGTCGAAATACGGTTCAGATGTATTATTCGCTGGATTAAAATCGATATTTTTTCAAATACTTTGTAGATAGAAAAAGTATGATCTCTGTTTGCTACACAAAGTTGTTTTTGAAATAAATGGTAGTACCGTACAAAAGGTATAGTTAGTTCAACATTTTTATGTGTAGTGAAATGAATGAATATATCGTTTCGATTTCTTAACATGGTATGGATTTCCTTCTGGTTCTTCAAAGGGAAATCCATACCAGATATCAGATGATAGTAATTATACTTACCAATCCGAGTAGCGAGGCGCAATAGATTTAACTCACATTGCACTTGACTGTATTCCGCCCAATATACATTGATTCGATCACAGAAATAAAGTTGAGAAGAAACAGGTCTAACAATCTCATCCGGATTAATTTTAGATTTAGCGTCGAGGTGAAGAAAGATATCACTGAATTCTGAATCTAAAGATCTAATTAGGAAGTTAAGCTGCTCAAGATTGCTGTGTGCCATGAGCAAGTACGCCTGCTTATCGGATTTATCAGTCATTTACTATGCCTTCAATATATTCAAAAGCTTCTTCGCGGAGCTTTGCAAGCGCTTGATCTGGTTGGGTGTAATCGGGAATTAGTGACAGGTCTGTCTGCAGAAGTGAAGAAATTGTTTTGTAACGATCTGTGAGCTTAAGCTGAGTGAGGAACGATACAGCACGATCGTCCTTGGACAAATCATTATGCCCGGAATCGATGTACCAAAAGTTCTTATGGAAAATCGTTGAGAAAGCTGTTCCATGGAAGGAAGTGGTGAAGACCATCTTTGCGTATTTCATGTAATTCAAGAAGGCTTCCGGGCCATATTTCTTTACCAGACGAATCTTGTTCTTCCAGCAGCAGCGAAGAGCCCATTCTTTGGGTTCAAAGAAGTATACCGGCATACCGGTTTTCTTGGATACTTGGTGGAGGAAGGATGCTATCTCCTGTGAGATGCTGAAGCAGTAATAGAAGATGTAGTCGCCTTGGATGATTGGGGCACTACCGAGCTGTACTGTTTTTTCCCATTCTCCTTGAGAAAGTAACATGGTGGGGTCCACACAAAGCGAGACCTCTCTGCCGGTGGCTGTGGAAACCCATTTCTTTGCGTTCTGCTCGCGAACCGAAATCTTATTAAACTTATTGACAAGATTAAGGTAGTGATCCTTAAGAGAGCTGTCCGCAAATGGATTGTTAGCGCCGAAGCTCACGGCATATGCGTATCGTCTGTTGAAATCAGAAACAAAGTTCAAATAATATGCATCATCAGCATCCATGCATCGAATGTTCCATACCTGATCACTGCCAGTGATGAATTTCTGATACTTGGAATTCGTGGCGGTTAATTCTTTATTGGAAGTGTAGGTATCCTGTGACAGACGGAAATATTTATGTTCAAACGCTTCATATGCGGCAGCCTGCTGCTTGATTCGCTTATAAACGGTAGCCCAAAGTGCATTCTTGATAAATGATTTAAAGCCAGTAACTTTCCAAAAGGTGCTGTACATTTCTTTTTGTCCTTGATTTGAAAAATCAAGAATTTCATTATCGACACCATATTTGTCAATTAAAACTTTTTGAAGAGCTAATGCTTGCAACATGGATCCACAGTTGTAAGAATTATGGAATGTAATAGTAGCGGTTTTATCATTACGAGACATTATTTCTCCTTTTCGTTGATACTTAAATCAAACAGATCGATGCTTCGGTAGGCGTGAATTTGCGTTAATATGAAAAGTCTTTTTGAACATAGAGATGAATATGTCGTCTTTGATTGCAATTAGATAAATCAGAGACCCAATCCCGTAGATGAATGCACCAAGAATAATTTGAATAATCAGAGTGATAATCGTTGGGCCAAGAATCTGACCGACAATCCAGACAATGATACCCATTAATGCCCCTATTGGAAAGAATATGATTCCTGATTTCAGGTATTGAAGAGTTGGAAAGTCTTTCCTGGTGAATAAGTATTGAACGCAAAATACAGATAGCTCGGCTAGAATGGTGCCAATCATCGTGCCTACCGCCTGCAAATGAGGAATTAGGAGCAAGTTTACTGAAATATTAATAGCCGCGCCAAACAATGTTGAGATGACATATGGCATATCTTTTTTGTTTGGAATCAAATATTGGGTTCGTATGATGTTAGCCCAGATCATAAAAATGAGGCTAAAGCTTAAGCCAAATATAATAGGTGAGCTTCCTTTGAATTCGTCTCCAAAATAAACGGGAGCAAGAATATTACTGATTCCTGCAAGACCAAAAGCCGCACCGCAGACAAGCATAGTGAAGTAGCGGAACGAGATGGCGTTGTATTTCTTTATTTGATTAGAGTCCCCGGCGGCGATGAGATTGGAAATCCTCGGCAGCATAACCGTGCCAAAAGCGGTAATGAGGCTGACGGGGATATTTACGATTCGTTCAGCATTGTCGAATAGACCAACTTGAGTCATGTCGGACATGGCGCCAAGCATGATTTTGTCTAACACTTTGTAGATGCTATAGGCAATTGCAGGTATGAATAATATTATTACTGGCTTGACGTTCTTTTTCACTTCAGACCATTCTGGTTTGCAGAATGAAACGAACTTATGGACATTCATCCAAAGATAGATTTGACTTAGAGAAGCTCCCAGAGCCATAATCAGCGTGTACAACCATAAGTCATTGCGATCTTTTACGAAGATAAAAATTGAGCATGCGGTCGCAACTTTGATAATCGTGTTCCTGATGACTGTTATTTTGAACTGTTCAAGACCAAAGAATAGCCAATTAATATCAAGTAAATACGAAATAACAAAAAGAACATTAATATAGGCAACTATCTTATTGCCATTAAATAAGACAAAAGCAAAGATGGTATATGAAAAAACGGCAATTCCTGTACTGATAAACTGAATTGCGTAGATATTCCAAAATGTTTGCGCAGTCTGAACCTTGTCCGTTCGGTACAATGCGATGCTTCGGCTACCGTGGTTGGTGATACCAAGCATGCCTACAAGACCAAAATAATATGAAATGGAATATACATACGAATACGTACCTAGGCCAGCAGCTCCGAGAACCCTAGAAACGTAAGGAGCCGTAATAAGCGGAAGTAATATGACCAATATCTGATAGGCCATATTATAAACAAGGTTTTTTTTCAAACTAGTCATGATTATCCTATTAATTTTGACCTATATACCTATGCCTAGTTGAATAATCACATATGTTGATATATGCAAACATGAGGAATAAACAGAAGTTAGTCGTATATATTTCAACAATGGAAGCAAATAAATATACTACTATTCCCCACCAAATTAAGGTATTCTTTTTATTCAAAAAGCTATCGTAAGATTTTTTAACAGAAATCAGAATGCAAACGAATATACATAATGCCGGAATTCCACCCATAAGCAAATAATCAAGGTAAAGATCATGAGCGAAAATATCTTTCACCAAATAGCTAAGTTTCAAATGCACATTACCTGATAGCGAATCTGTGATTCCAGTTCCAAGTATTGGGTGTGACAAGATGCTTTCAATTGCAGCGTCCCAAATATATGTTCTATCAGAAAGCGTCAAAGATTTATGCAAAATATCGACAATAAGAAAACTGAAGATATTCTGAATTCTGAAAATAACAATGGCCAAGAAGGATGCAAGTAACACGATTAGGGATAAGTTGGAACTTATTTTCTGATGTTTTAATTCAAGCAAACACAGAATAATAAATGCTGCTAAAACAATAAGGCCAGTTCCACTACCGCCTATTATTAATTCAAACGCACATATAAAGCACATAAATAACGATGTTTTCGTTATAATTTTATTATAACTTCTATATGCTGTTTCCATATTAAAGAACAAACAAGTCATAATTGGCGCAACCATCTGATTCTTTGCGCCAAACAAATAATAATATGATATTGTATTCGAACTTATTGTTTGATATAAACCTTGTGGAAAAAATAACATGATGGAAAGATTTATAAGGACAAGTGTATTTAGACCATAGGTTATCCCTTTACATATGTTTAAAGTACCTGTCGAGCTATCTGCCCATACAGAGAACAGCAAGAACGGATACAATAGATATAAAGACAACTGAAAAACTGACACGATATTCGTGTTATTCACAACAGCAGAAATGAAAAATATAAATATAAGCGAAATGGTTAGATATATTTTCGTATTTCTAGTTATAAAACTAAAAGCATGGGTATTAATTAGAATCAGAATAATTATTATTCCAAAGAAAAAATACCTCGAGTATTGAACACCAAGTCCAAGTATTGGATATTTGTACCCAATTGTGCTTTGGAAGAAGGGGATAATAGCAAGCGCTATAAATAATATCTGAAGATTCTTACTTAATTTCATATCATCCCCAGTTAAAACATTTTCCTTGTATTTTTTTCACTGCCCTAAAGATGTTCATAGAGAAATATGCGACACCTATATGTCTGCTTTTAAGAATTTCCAAAAAAACGGTATACTTTTTACCGAGATTTATATTTGAATGAATTAAATCATCTAAATAACCATTTTTTAATACTTCAATCAAGTCATTATGTAAATCATTGGATTCCAATAATGAGGTATATATAATGCGTAATTTCTCTTTATATATTGCATTCATTGGATAATTTCTTCGTTTGAATAAATTCTCCAATTTATCCAGTTGAGACAATCTACGTTTAAGATTATTATTCTTATTTGCAGAGACTTGTAAACCATTATTAGATAATTCGTAGATATATAAAGATGAAGATAGTGCTTTAAAATCTTTTTCACTCTTTTCGCAGTAATCTACGACGAATAGATAATCTTCTCCCATATCAACGGTTGTATCCATTTTTATATTATTATCGTTGATAATACTGCGACGGAATATTTTATTCCATAAAGGATTGAACGCTTTTGCTTCTTGGAGGTTTTCGATAAATTCATATAAGCGATTATTGGGATATGATTTGTCGTCAAGCTTTTGCTCGAAAGCGTAATCTCCGTTATTGGATCGGACCTTGTATCCGCATGCCACTAGATCTGTGTCGTCCTGCATATTGGATACCAACTGTGAAATCATTGTAGGGCTCATCTCATCATCTGCGTCCATGAAGCAAATGAATTCACCTTTGGCTTGTGATAGCCCGTAGTTGCGTGCTGCGCTTGGGCCACTATTGTTTATATGCCAGATCTTGAGCCTATTGTCTTTATCAGCTAAGGCATTGCAAATGTTCAAAGTCGAATCAGAGGAACCATCATCGATTACAATTATCTCTAAATCTGAATACTCCTGGCAACGCGCTGATTGTATCGCTCTTGCAATCGTCTTTTCAGCATTATACGCAGGAAGAATTATTGTAACTAAAGACATTAGTCTCCCTCATACGGATAGGTTATATAACCTTCGATCGTATTGTCCTTATGGATTTTTTCCGGGATTTCCTTATATAATTCTATTCATAGAGCACATAGAATATGCGCTAATAACTTAGTGCTTCAAAGGCATTATTTTCAATCTTCGATTTTTTTTATTCTTTGCCGTAAAATTCTGTTTCTTCTATCTAAGACAATGCTGTAGTCAGGAACATCCTTTGTAATTAACGTACCTGCGCCGATTACTACATGACTGCCAATCGATACGCCATCTAAAATAATAACGTTGCTACCTATCCAGCAGTCATTACCGATTGTGATTCCACGCTGCTGAACCCCTTGACTTTTAATGCTTTCATCTGAATTGCTGAATACATGGTTTTCTGCAAATAGACTACATTTGGGTCCTATCATCACATTATTACCGATGCGAATAGGGCCAGAACATCCTATATAACCATGAGGGCCAATTGACGAATTATCGCCGATGGCTATTCCCTGTCCACAATCGCCGCCGTAATAGCTCGATGGACGAATCATGGTGGCACGGCCGATGGTAACGTTATCGCCAAAATTTAAACCATCAGAACACAGTCCCTGTATTTCTGCGTAATCTTCGAACTTTACGTTCTTCCCACAGCGCACATTATGCGCATGAGATACAGTAACATTCCGTCCTATCAGCAATAAGCCATGTGCTTCGCGAAGAAATAAGCGCATCCATAATCCACGTATAAATTTGATGCCTGTGTTCACGAGGACGATGAGTTTGTCAAAATTTGTAATATCTGGGCTGAAGCTCATCAAATTATCCTCTTTCTAAAGTGGATTGATAGATATTGATTAGTTGCTGATAGTTGTTTTCAGGTGTGTATTTGTCCTCATAATCCCGACGGGAATTCATACCCATCTTTTTGCATAACTCTGGCTCTTTCCATAGGCCGCGAATGGCTGTAATCCAACCATGCATATCACCCAACGGAACTTTGACACCGTTGACTCCATCGTTGACTGCTTCCGCGGAAAAGCCAAGGTCGGTCGCGATAAGCGGCAGTCCGAGACTTTCAGATTCAATTTCGACCATCGAGCAGCCCTCGTACCAAATCGAGGGAAACACCACGAACTCTCCGGCTTTCGCAATAGCCATGCACTGCTCATGCGGCGTATATCCAAGGAAATAGACATTCGGCTTCTTATCCACCCAAGCCTTGAAATCGTCCTCCAACGGGCCTCCGCCCATCACCACCAGCGGAATGTCGTCAATCTCATTCCATATGCGTTGAAGTACACGAATGCCTTTCTCAGCACCAATGCGACCATAAAAAACTGCATACCGCTCAGGTAACCCTGATACACGTTCAGCGGCCATATTCGCCTGAGCATCAGGAACAAAATTATATTTTTTAACTACCTTCGATGAATCGAATCCGATACCCTTCAACAAGTCAATCTGATTATCATTGAGACAAATATATCTATCGATTTGCTTATAGAAGCTTCGACGAGCGCGATGGTATTTGAAGATGCCTGCCACGAGAAGACTCTGAAGACGAGATCCTTTGAAACATGCATGACGAGTCATACGCAGATAATGGCCGTCACCACATTCATTGCAAATCTTCCCATCGCGCAGCGAGGTTGCCACAGGGCATACAAAACGTGTGTCATGCAATGTAGCCACTACCGGCACACCCATACGTTTTGCTGCATACAGAATTGACGGGGACAACAGCGGGAAAAATGTATGCACATGCACTAGGTCAGGATGGTGCTCGCGAATCAAAGAGACCACCGCTCGGTAGTTCTTAAACGACCACAGCATTCCGAACGTGGCGGCCAACTTACCCGCTGCGTCCGCCTTGTCGAACTCATCATTCGACACCGTATAACGGATTACTTCATGACCATGTTCCTCGAGCATACCGGTTTCACTCTTGAATACTTGATCATCGCCACTTGCGGAACCTGAACGATGGAAGTTGTGAATGGCGAGGATTTTCATCGTTTCACCCTTCCTTCTGCTCTCTGCCGAGGAAGAGGTTTTTGTATTGGTCGGCGATGTGCTGCCAGCTGTACGCGTCGGCGATGCGTTGTTTGGCCCTGGCTCCCAAAGCGTGGATCTCGTCCGGGCTCATGGCGTCGGCATGGTCAATCAGGGCGGCCAGGTCGCCGGGCTCCTTAGACCAGTACAACGCGGCGTCCTGCGCGACCTCGCGGTTGAAGCCCACACCCAACAGCAGGTTCAGATCCGTGGACGCCAACGCCTCCAGCAGGCTCGGGTTCGTGCCTCCCACCTCGTGGCCATGGAAGTACGCGTACGCTTCCTCGCGGATCTTCATCAGAAGCTCCTTGTCGTACACGGTGCCCACGAACTTGATGCGCGGGTCCCGGTCGAAGTGCGTCTTCTCCTTCAACTCCTCGAGGAACTTGTCGCTCACGTTCGTCACCAGCGCGAAGTCCCTCTTCGAGTTGCTCACCATGAACTCGCGGATCATGGTCTCGTAGTTGTTCTCCGGCACGAACCGGCCAACCACCAGGTAGTACGACTTCGGCTCCAAACCCTTCGACCTGAACCAGTCCAGGAGCTTCGGGTCGTCGTCCGCCAGACGGCTCCGCCGGTCCTCCGCTCCGTAGGCGATGAACGTTGTCTGCGGACGGTACCTCGCGTACTCCTCGCGGATGTACTTCTCCATGTTTACCGAATCGCACACCATCAGGTCAGCGTGCTTCGTCATCATCCGCTCGGACACCTTCCAGTACCTGCGCACCGGCGCGCTCCACTTCGCGCGCATCCACTCGTGCCCGTCCGGGTTCACGTACAGTTTGCCGCCCAGACGGTGGACCGCGCGCGCGAAATGCGCCGTGAACGGGCCGATGCGGCACGCCAGCACGTACACGATTGGATGCGGGATACGGTTGCGGCGAATATACGCCACACAATCCGCCAACGCCGCCACGTCATACCAGATTGCCTGCGCCGGTCCGATCTGCGGCACCCGTACCCGGAAACAACGCGCGTTATGGTACGAGAACTCACCCGACTCCGACAGCGACTTGCACGCTACGTGGTATCTCAACCCCGGCTCACCCTCGTGGTACTCAGTCAGACGATCAACGAACGTCTCATAACCGCCGTAACTGCCCGGAATCCCCTTCGACCCCACAACGAACACATGCTGAACAGCCGACACCCCACTCACGCCACAACCCCCACAAAACTGATATAACGGCCCTTATCGGCGTTAGTAAGCTCAGAACTGCCCATAACCGCACCTTCTCTGGCAATTTTTGGTAGTAGCTGCTGGCCGCACCCGCTACCAACCCGCTCTAGAAATCTACACCTAGCCATGGAATTTACCTAGGCTTTCTTTTCTCTCATCCTCATCGACTTCACCGGCAGAATCGCAACGGGAACGTGACCAGCGACAAACACCACGCTGAATCTCGCGCCCTCTGCAACTCGCATCTGCGGAGCGACTAAAACTTACGAAAAGGATAGTAAACGATACCCCCCATACCTAGCAAAAGTGGTGTCTCTCATTAAGAAACACCCTTTCAGCCACTCTGATCCGACGCCTTACACGACTGGTAACGACACCAATTGAACGCATCTTGGGCCTCGTGCTCAGATTGGCAACAGACAGCGTTGCTCATTGCTGAGCAGCTCACCCAATACGCGCTTTTTCACCAATCCGTCACAACACGGGCGGCAACGCGGAACAACATCGTGCATCCTTGTTTATTTGCACCGACTGTGGACTTGCCCTCTGAGTTGCTTAGAACATGGCGGCATACACGAATTCTCTTTTGCCTGCCATTTGCTTCTCTTTTGATTCTCTTTTGCATCTAAAAGCAAAACCAAGCTGGACGTGGATTGGTACCGCCAAGAATTCGACATACCCCAGACGGCATCAACTCAACAGACGCTCCATTTACTTGCCAGCGAACAGCTTATCATCGCCCAAGATGCGGGGAACTACGCCATCACCAATCTTGATGCTCTCCTATTCGCTCGCGATTTCAATGATTTCCCAACCGTGGCGCGTAAAGCATTGCGCGTTATTCGTTACGATGGTCCATCACCAATCTCCCCATCTCGCAGCAAAACTTTTTTCTCAGGGTATGCCAAGTTGGATCAAGCGTTGGAATATGTCGAAGCACTGTTGCCTGAGCAGGAAGTCATTCAAGGTGTACGACGTGTCACCCTGAGGATGTTCTCACATATGGCACTTCGTGAATTGATGGCAAATATGCTTATTCACCAAGTTTTTTCTATTACCGGTACCGGATCTATGATCTGTATTTTCGATGGCCGTATCGAATTTACTAATCCAGGAAGTTCTCTTGTAGATGTCGCCAGATTGCTTAATGATCTTCCTCATTCGCACAACGAGAAAATGGCAGCTATTTGCCGATGACTAACGCCAGCCTTCGCAAAAGATTTGATTTGCCGGCGAGTGGAGCCTCCCAAGTATCCAAACTTATTAAAACCTGCATCAGTAGTAATCTATTGAAAATAGCAGATCCCGATGCCGGTAAGCGATATGTCAGGTATCTGCCATATTGGGCTTAATGAGGCTATTCTTCACACGAGCAAGAATAACTTCGAGTAAACCGCCGAAATAAGCCAATGCACAATCACCATGATCGGAATACTCCAAATATATGAGTCATCAGAATTCTCATTTTGATTTAAGCCTTGGCACGGCAGCCACTGCCCATAGGAGTAGTGGAAGGGCATAAAAGGCATATCCTTCGAACTGCACATACAGGTATATGGTCAACAGCAGCCAGCAGACAGTGGTCTTGTTCCAGGCATGGTTATGGCTAATCCACCACAGCACCAGCGCCACGAGAATTACTGAGGCAATCAGGCCGAACTCCACGAAAAAGCTGGTGTAGGCGCTCATCGTGAACATGTTTGCTGGTGTCACTTGTGCGTACCAGCCCTTCGGTGCCGAAGCGTTCAGGCCCAGACGTTCCAGAGACCGCACTGCGGTATCCGCACCCTGATGGGTGGCATCGGATAGATTACCTGCGCCATAGCCGAGCAACAACTGCTTTGGATGCTTCAACGCACCCGCACCTGGTCCCAGTGACTGCCATAAACGGGCATAGAACGAACCGTCACCGTCAAAGCCAAGCTCGGCTATGGAGCTCAACCGATGGTTCACTGCCACGCTGCATGCGCCGAGACCGACCGTGACCACCAGTTCCCCGAACGCCACAAGCCGGCCGCGCCACGTGTGCCAACTGTTCATCTCGATAATCACAAACACCAACGCGATAATCGAGTCAAGAATGATGCGCACGCCTGCACCCATGAGCACCGAGCCTGCAGCGAATACCATGATAAGGACGCGCAGTTGGTTTGCACGCTTGTGGTCACGACCACGCACCAGCCAGATGAGCGGCAGCAGCACACCGAACAGGTGCATACCTATATAGCTCGGTTCTGCGAACAGAAACTGCGGGCGGCCACCGCCCCAATGCGAAGTGCTGCTGATGTACTGGCGGCTCATCAGATGAATGAAGAAGTTCTTTACGGAAGTCCAATCAAACATGATTGACAACCGCTGCACCACGCCGACTGCGAAGGCGAACCAATATACGAGAATCAGCAGATCCAACATGCGCCGCCAAGACAAGCGCTTGATACGTAATGCCATGTCCAACGCACACAGGCAGGCGAGAGCCCCAGCCACGCCGGCCAGCGACACCAGCGCCGGAAGCCGATGGAATGCTACCAGATACCAATCCACTGCAGACAGCGCGATTAACAGCACCGGAAACAGGAAGAATGCGCGGAAACGGTGCCAAATCTGCGGCAGCAAACGCCAGTTCGCTACCGCATATGCCATAAACAACCACGGAGAAAGTGGCGTCCAAAACGGCATGTATGGGCCTGCTACTGTGCCGTCAATCGGCAGCATGGCGAGCGCCGCATAGAACAAAAAATCTGAGGAATCGACCAATATCGGTCGATCATTATCAAACGAGACGCCGGCTTTCCCGAAATCCGCCTCGGCGATGCCGGCAATATTAGAATCAGTCACTCATTACTCCCACTGTCATCACCCAACAGCATGCCACTGTAACGGACAAATCATATCGGGAGATGAAACCGGCGTGAGAATGACGTGAATACTTACGTCTTACGTCAGCTTGATGTCAGACCGTGTAAGCATACTGCCGCGTGATTTGAGGGCGCACCGGAGCTTCCTCAACGCGGTAGTGCTTGCGCATGCTGGTCAGGATGGTGCGCAGCGCCTTGTTTGTCTGCTCGGCGGCAGTGCGGAATTTTGCGTATTCCTTGCCGTGCGGATCCTCAATATCCTCGGGTTCGGGAAGCATGGGCCGAATAATGGAAGCAGAGTCAATCACTGACTGCAAGCGTTCCTGAATGGTCAAGCCCTTGACCAGCCCGTTGCGTGCGCAGTACTCGCACATGTTTGCGAAGTCACCCAATAGGAACGTGTATTTCACAGCAGTGGGAGCCAACGTGACGATGTCTTTGCGCTGATCCTTTTCAAAGCACAGGATCAGATCAGCTGACTTGGCCATCGGCTGTGTCAGGCGTCGAGAGCGGAACCCACTCGGTTCGATGCCCACGCTCTCCATGAGCAGGGCGCTGTTGGGGTCAATCTGGTGCATGGGCAAGCCATGCGTGCCCGCGCTGGAAACCTGCACTGTGGTACCGGAAAGGTAGCGGGTGAGTAGCAGCTCGCCCATGGGAGAACGACAGATATTGCCGGTGCAGACGAACATAATGTGCATGGGCTCAGTCCTTCTTCATACTTACAACGCTACCTTGCGGGCCTGCGTACAAACCACTAGCGTCCCATTCTAGTCCGATACACCGGACTGCGGCCAATCCGCGTCCGCCCACCACCACTTCATCTTCACATGAATATTACAAGGGATTCACTTTTTGGGCGGATTTTGCTATAGGGGGGGGGCGGCATTCGTGCTAGGGTGGGCGAGAGTAAGAGAAAGAAATGAATGTTCCTTGCGGTTTTTGGGGAACGATGGAGGAAGAATTCAGTATCATGCCGAAGGACAGAGGCACAGCAGCAGAGTCGCAGGCAACAAGCACCGCGACCATGTCAATGCCCAAAGTACGGGTGAGCGGGAGCCGGTCCTCGGCTTCGTTCTCCCCCGTTGCCGAATGTGACATTGCGCCGACATTCTTTGACGGCACCTACTTCTCCTCTACACCGGACGGCAGCTCCACACATAACGACACCACGAACATACGTCCATTGATGGGCCATTCTGTGCCGAAGTGGCGATATCTCTATAACACGACCTTGGTCGTGCTTGATCTGCTGATGACCATTGTGGCCACGTACATCGTGTTCCTGCTCCGACCTTTCGCTTATACCTATGTGCAGAGCATTGGTCCCGGCGAATACGGCGTTTTTAGCTTCCTGCTGTTGACCTGCGTATCGTGGCTCATCAGTCTGCATTCCGCACGCTCCTATGAACGGCACACCATGGGTGAGGGCTATGCCCTGTACGCCAAGCTGTTGAACGCTGCGTTCATCGATTTCATTATGCTGTGCACGTTGGGGTACCTGTTCCACCTCAATCTTCCCCGGTCGTTGAATGTGTTCATTCCGCTGGTTTCACTGGTGTTGGTTATTATCGAGCGTTGGATTATGCGCCGCGCGCTGCACCGCAACCGCATGAATGGCGAATTCAACTACCCGACTGTGGTTATTGGGTCTCCGGAAGGTATCCACCGGACGGTCGAACAATTGCGCCAGTGCCGTGGCCTCGGCTACGCGCCAATTGCGGTGTGCCCAGTGGTTTCAGTTAAGAACGAGGATGACCCGGATTCGGCGCAGCATTTGGTGTCGGTGCCCTTCACTCCTGCCAACGATGCTGAGGCACGACTGAAGGTGTTGCCACTCAACTCGCATTTGCCGCAAACCGCGAAGCGTATGAAGGCACGTACCGTATTGGTAGCTGATGTACTTACCCGTGATTCTGAGACCATGCGTACATTGTCCCTGGCCGTGGAATCCATGGGCATTGAATTGGCCCTCACTACCTCTGTGGCTGATTTGAGCGGCGCTGACCTGCATTTCCGCAACGATCCGACGATGCCAGTAGTCATTGCACGACTGACGCAGTACTCAACCGTTACCCGCATCCTCAAGCGTGTGTGCGATATCGTGCTTTCCGGTATCGCCATTATCTTGAGCTCGCCCATCATGCTATGGGTGGCATACAAGGTCAAGCGGGAAGACGGCGGCCCTGTGTTCTATTCGCAGACGCGCATCGGCATTTACGGCAAGCCGTTTACCATGTACAAGTTCCGTTCCATGCGCACTGATGCCGACGAGATCAAGGCGAAACTGGCTAAGGAACGCGGCATTGAGGATCGTTTTATCTTCAAGCTCAAGGACGATCCACGCGTGACTAAGATCGGTCACTTTATTCGTAAAACATCGCTGGATGAGTTCCCGCAGTTCTTTAACGTGTTCAAGGGCGATATGAGCTTGGTTGGGCCTCGCCCGCCGCTGCCTGAAGAAGTCGCGCGATATGACATGCTGTATTCCACGAGACTGCTGGTTAAGCCTGGTATTACTGGACCGTGGCAGATTTCCGGACGCAGCGATTTGACTCAGGAACAGTCGGAGTATGCGGATGTGTCGTATATTCAGGACTGGTCTATCACGGGGGACATCGTGATTCTGTTGAAGACTGTGGTGGCAGTGTTTAAGGGGACTGGATCGTACTGAGTTTTCTTTGGGAATGTTGAAATGTTGAGAGAGGTCAGCTTCTTGCTGACGCCCTTCTTTTGTCTCTCCCTCAGAGCCTGTGGCTGACGTCCTCGTCAGAGGGTTTACTGCTTGTTGATGGAGCAGGCAGCAGTGTCGGTGGTAACACCGGAATCAATCCAGCCCATTGGAGTTTGGTCGATAGTGAGGTCGGAGACAGCCTTGGTAGACGTGGTCACGTCGAAGGAATAGGTGACGGACTCTCCAGGAGCTATCGTGGCATTGCTCGCATACACGGTTTACCATTCAATGTTTCTTGACGGCTCTCCGTCACTGAACCACCACTGATCTTAAGATTCGAGATGGAGCCCCCGGCAGGCGCATAAATCAGAGTTTTTTCCACACCTTGTCCGCCGGAGCCAAGGATATAGCTCGTTAGAGCACCAATCTGGCTGTTCTCAAGTGTATTCGTCATCGTGTATTCCACATGATAGGTCTGGGAACCATCATTATCACAGGTGGAACGAGTCACCTTCGAAGTACGATGAATATACCATCCCATCTTTGACGGATTCTGCTCAGTCACATACACTCCCACCTGCGGATGCTCTTCACTGCTCGGAGTCTGTGCAGTAAAGTCTGCATCACTAATGGTCTTATCAGCAGTCTCATCAAATGCGTACATGGAGAAGTGGCGGCCTTCGGCCATGCTACCCATAAGCTGTGCGACCTTGGTGAGTTTAGCCAAATCAACATTGCTGAACATACTACCGACTGTTTGTTCTGCGACTTGAGCAAATAGGGTGTCCTGCATGGAGACTGGGTAATCGACATACACCTTGTTCAACAAAAACTCGGCAGTGTTATCTCCCGTAAGCACCGTTCCATCAGGAATAGTGACATTACCACTGATTTTCGTAAGTTCCTGCAAAAATACAGGATCAACCATGATCACGCCGTCCAGCTGAGTATTGCTCCCCACGGCGTGCGCTGCCAAATCGCGCGCATACCTTCAGCACTGCGTGAAGTATCAGGGTAAACGGCCAAATCTCGTACATCGAACGACATGTTCAATGGTCCCCACTGCCGGAAGATGCGCTGCTCGTCTTCCGTAGGATCACCAGCACCATATGGGATATATTCACCATTCGAACGGAAATCGCCGATACCGATCTTGCCGTTGTCGGTAGTTACCACACCCACAGAACCGATCAAGCCACCGGACGAACGCTCCTCCGAAGTGGTCATAGCCATCAACGCATACGTGCGCGGCTGATCGGAGCCAAGGAAGTCCGGTAGAATCTGGAACGTGCCGGACAGCTGATTGACTTTGTCCGCCATCTTGGTCAGCTGCGTATTGCCGGTGGCATAGGCGTTTTTCACCATGCCGATATGGGCCTTCGGCAGCTGCTGATACTTCCGCACCTGCTGCTGCAGTGACTGGTTCGCGGTGGCAATATTCTTCTGGGCTTCCAGAATCGGCTGCAGATTCAGCTGACCGTCGACTGAGCTGAGCTGTGCGCTCTTCAGTGTGGAAAGCACGTCCATGAACTGCGGCACCGAATCACTGACCAGCGAATCCACCACCGAAGTCATGCCCTGCACAGTGGTGATGTCGTCGCCGTACACCGGCGCCTTCGAGGCGATGTTCCACAGCGTGCCGTGCGCAATCTCGTTCGCAGCCGCGGTCTCGGTCTTTGCCTGGCTGATCTGCTGGCTCACCGTATCGAGGTTGTCGAGGTTACCGAGGTCGGTCACACCGCCCAGCAGCTGCATCGCCTGTTCCTCATGCGCCTTTACCTGCTTGGCTTCGGAATACAGCTTCAAACCGAAGAATCCGCTCACTCCCAGCAACACTACGAGCAATACCAGAATCGACACCGCCTACGGCCAGATGCGGTGCCTTCTGCGTGGAATACTTGCTGCGTGACCTGCCCTATGAACTCTCATGCTAACTCCCAAAACTAATCTTATTGACTTGTAACCTCTTGCAATAACCAACCGTCTATTATGCCCCGGTCTTGTGCACAAAGCGTGTTCGCCCCCCGCTTCTGCACATATTCCGAACCGACTGGACCACCCCTGGGTATAGCGTATTGGGGTGCTTTGAGAGGCTGCTCGGCCAAGCACGCGAAGACGACGGTCGCCGAATACACCGAATACGCATTGATATGCGAGGCGCATATATCACTGAACAGATACGCCACCGACACCGCCAAGGCAACAGACCGGGCAACAGAAGTGGGGTAGTGCGTGACTGGAGCTCAGGGAATCAAGAATCGTCGCGGCGAATTGCAGCGGGTACTGAGCCGTGAGGAATCATACGTGGACGGTAAACTGAGCCGCGCGGCATTTATTTCCATCGCAATCCTGACCTTTATTACCTTTGTCGGTAATTTCACGCAGCTGCAGCTGAGTTCCGCGCTGCCGATTATCGTTTCCGAATTCCACATCTCCGTAACCACCGGGCAGTGGCTCACCTCCGTGTTCCAGCTGGTCATGGGCGTCATGGTGCCGCTGACCGCGTTCCTGACCCGTCGTTTCTCCACCCGCCAGATTGTAATCTGCTCGATGGCGGTGTTCACGGTCGGCTCCCTGCTGGCATGGTTGGGGCCAAACTTCGTATGGGTGCTGGTCGGGCGCGTGCTCGAAGCTGCCGGCACGGGCGTGATGTGGCCGGTGCTGCAGATCACGGTGTTTTCCATCTACCCGCTGTCCCGACGCGGCTTTGCTATGGGCACCGTGGGCATGGCCATGAGCGTGGCTCCGGCAATCGGCCCCACCTTGGGCGGCTGGCAGACCGATGCCAATGGCTGGCGTTCAATCTTCCTGACCATGACTATCATTGGCGTAGTCTCGCTGCTGGCGGCCATGTTCGGACTGCATAATTTCGGTTCGCATGACCCGTCTGCCCGCGCGGACTTTTTCTCGGTGAGCCTGTCGGTGATTGGCTTTGGCGGGCTGATGTTCGGCTTCACCAATTCGGAGACCTATGGATTTACGGCGCCGGTAACGTGGGGACCTATGGTTGTGGGTCTGATCGGCATCGTATGGTTCGTGCTGCGTAACCTGCGCGCCGGCAAGCGCTATCGTGAGGCCATAGCCAAGGACAAGTCGGCACTCCCCCAGCCGCCGCTGCTGGACTTGGAAGTGCTGAAGAACCGTTCGTTCACCGTCGGCACCATTACCGCGTCGCTGGCATTTTTCGCCTTCAGTTCGATTCTGGTCATCATGCCGCTCTACATCCAGACCGACCGTGGGTATTCTGCCACGATGAGTGGTCTGATCATGTTGCCGGGCGCTATCGGCCAGTGCGTCTCCCAGTTCTTCGGCGGCCGTGCGATGGATCGATTCGGCGCACGACCCGTGGCTTTGTTCGGTTCGATTGTGTTGACCCTTGGCACCTTGGGCATGTCGCTGGTGGCGATGGATACGTGGATCTGGTGGGTGTCAATCTGCCAGTTCATCCGTCAGATCGGCATGGGTTTCCTGCTGATGCCGATTACCACGTGGTCCCTGAATTGCCTGAACGGGCCGAGCGAAGTGTCCGCCGGATCATCGGTGACGAATACCGCGCGTCAGATTGCGGGCGCTGTGGGCGCACCCGTGTTGGTGATTCTGATGGAAACGTTTGCCGCTTTGCATAAGCAGGGCGGCGCCTCCGCCGTCGCCGCTTCGATTTTCGGCATTCAATGGGCGCTGCGCATCTCCACAATGATCTGCCTGGCAATGGTGTTGATGGTGTTCTTCGGCGTCAAGGGCGACGGTGCCGGTCGTACGCGAGACATTATTTCCCTGCGCGCGCTGCGCGAACGGCGTGCGCGGCGTATGGCTGCGAACTGACGGCAGATTCAACCATTCTTAACATAATAAGAAGCCCCGGTTTCCAACACCGGGGCTTCTTATTATGTTGTGCTATCGCAGGATTTCAGCTGGAGTCTATTACGCCCTGCCCATTAGCGTCAGGACAATCAGCAGCACGTTCAACGCCACAATCAGCGCCACGACGATCATGAAGATCACGTGCTTGACGGTTCCATCAGCCCACTTGCCCATGAGTTCCTTGTCATGCGTGTATCGCATCAGCGGAATCACGGCGAACGGGATGCCGATGGAAAGCACCACCTGGCCGATGACCAGCGCCTGAGTCGGGTCCTTGGCGAACCACAGCACAATCAGTGCCGGCACCAGCGTGACCACGCGGCAGGCCCACATCGGGGCGTTAACGTGCAGCAGACCGTGCATGATTTCCGAGCCGGCGTACGTGCCAACCGATGTGGAGCTCAGCGACGAAGCCAGCAGGCCGATGGAGAAGATCGTGCCGATCACCGGGCCGAGCACCTGCGTGATCGCCCGCTGTGCGCCGTCGATGGAATCCGTGCCAGACATGCCATGCAGCGAGTTGGCGGCGAGCACCAGCATCGCCAGATTCACGGTGCCGGCCAGCAACAGCGCCCAGGCCACATCGATTTTCGAGCCTCTCAGCTGCGTTTTGATCGACGGCTTTTCGCCGCCTGCGTAATGGTCGTTCACCAGCGTGGAGTGCAGGTAGATGGCGTGCGGCATCACGGTGGCGCCCAGAATCGAGGCGGCCATCAACACCGAGTCGGCGCCTTGGAAGCGTGGAATCATGCCTTTGACCACTTCGCCGGGGTTCGGCGGGGCTACGAACAGACCCGCGATGAAGCCGAACGTAATCACCAGCAGCATCACGATGATGATGCGCTCGAACGTGGTTTGCGTCTTGCCACCTTGGAACCACAGCATCACCGTGGAGATTGCGCCGATCACCAGACCGCCGATGAACAGCGGCAATCCGAACAGCAGGTTCAGGGCGATGGCACCGCCGATCACCTCGGCCAGATCGGTGGCGATGGCGATGACCTCGGCCTGCATAAAGAACATGAAGCGGCCGGCATCGCTCATACGTTCACCCAGCAGTTCCGGCAGGGATTTGTTGGTCACGATGCCGAGTTTTGCGGACTGATACTGGATGAGCACGCTCATGGCGTTGGCGAGCACCAGCACCCACACCAACAGGTAGCCGTATCGCGCGCCGGAGGTGATGTTGGCCGCCACGTTGCCAGGATCGACGTAGGCCACGGCCGCCACGAACGCGGGGCCGAGGATGCTGGCCAGCGCATGGTCATGCGGCTTTTTCTTGCCGTTTGCCACGGTTCCAGCTCCGGCTCCGACTCCGGCAAGCTGGCGTTCCTTCTCGATTTCCGGTGTTTCCTGTTCGATGTCTGCCACGGCGTTCGTCATAGTGGTTGCCGCAATGGCATCTGCTGCGGTGTGTGTTACTGCCATATCGTCTGTTCCTATTCCCTTCTCCCTTCATACCGGGCTCAGTTATAGCGCGGGCATGTTTCCCGCGTCAACAGACGGACAATCTGCGGACGATTGATGGATGACTGGCGGACTGGCAGCTGGCATTCCCCGCCATCTCGCTCATGAAATGTGACAAACCGCCGAAAACTCGCTCATGAAATGAGGAAATTACTAGAAAACTCGCTCATGAAATGTGCCAGACGGTAGAAAACTCGCTCATGAAAGTGTAAAATCATTGATATAGCAGTAATTCGGAAAGGGGCTCCTCATGTATCTCAAACGCAAAGCCGATGCCTATCTCAATGCATGGAAATCCGACCCGAATCGCTCCCCGCTAATCATCAAGGGCCCTCGTCAAGTAGGCAAGACAGAGACTATCGATTACTTTGCCGCACACAACTACCGTTCGGTAGTGGAAATCAACTTCGTTGAGGAACCGAAATATCGTGCAATCACTGCGGACGGTTATGGCGCGGATACCATCGTCCGCAATATTTCCCTGATCGACCCAGCTAAAAAGTTCATTCCGGGCGATACGCTCATCTTTTTCGACGAAATCCAGGCCCATCCTGATATCGCCACTGCACTGAAGTTCTTTAAAATCGACGGCAAATATGATGTGATTTGCAGCGGTTCAATGCTGGGCATCAGCTATAAGCAAATCGAAAGCAATAGCGTGGGATATAAGACCGACTACGAAATGCGATCGTTGGACTTCGAGGAATTTCTGTGGGCTCGCGGATACGATGAGGCCGTCATCGAAAGCATGTTCACCCACCTGTGTGACGCTACGCCATTCTCTGAAGTGGAAATGAACGTCTTCTCCACGGCATTTATGGATTACTGCGTGCTTGGCGGCATGCCTGCGGTTGTCGCCTCCCATATACGCACTGGCACGTTCGAGGGAACACTGCAATTGCAGCGCCAGCTTATTTTGGACTACCAGGAGGATATCCGCAAATACGCGCAAGGACTCGATCAGGCACGAATTCTCAACGTGTTCAACCATATTCCCGTGCAACTCGCCAAGGAAAACAAGAAGTTCCAAATCAGCAAAGTCGCCAGCGGAGCGCGTTTCAAAGACTATCGAGGATGCGTGGAATGGCTTGAGACCTCGGGAATGGTGAATATCTGCCGATGTATGTCCTATCCTGAACTGCCGTTGAAAGGCAATTATGACGAAAACAAGTTCAAGATATATTTCGGCGATACCGGTCTGTTCGTAGCGATGCTTGACGACGAGGCCAGTGATGATCTGCGGGCCAATCGTAATCTTGGTGTCTATAAGGGTGCTATGTACGAGAGCATCGTCTCTGAAGCGCTACGGAAATCCGGCTATGACCTGTACTACTACAAAAAAGAGGATTCCACACTGGAACAGGATTTCTTCGTCCGCACGCGCGAATGGCTGGTGCCGGTGGAGGTGAAATCGAAAAAAGGCACCGCCAAATCCATGCGGACGCTAATCGCTTCGGATTCTTATCCGGAAATTCAGTTCGGCGTGAAACTATCCGCCGGCAATATCGGTAGTAGCGAACACGTGTTCACCGCACCATACTTCACCACATTTTTGCTCCGACGGCTCCTGCGCGCTTATGACGAGGGGCAGGCACCTATGCTCAACAATCCTGAGCGGTAGCCCCTATTCGTCTGCGGGCACGGCCTGGCCCGGGCAGGTGTGGAGGACGGCGAGCATGGCGTCCTTTTCTTGGGAGGTGACGGTGAGCTGGTACTTGTCTTTGACGCCAATCTGGCGGGCCACGTAGTCGCAACGGTAGTCGGCGTTGGTGGGTAGCCAGTAGGCGGCGGAAGCCGAACCCTTCTCCTGATTGGCCGGACCGTCGACGGCCAGCAGGTTATAGGGGTCATTGCCGAATTCATGGCGTTTGGCAGTGGACCAGTCGTGCGCACCGGATTGCCAAGCGTTTTCAAGGGCCACCACATGGTCGATCTGCACTTTGGCGCTGGTGGCGCGGCCACGTACGAAATGGATGGTCTGGGCGGTGTACGGATCGGCCAGTGTGCCGGACTCGACCACACAGGAACCGGCGTATTTGTAGGTGATGTCCGTGAGATCGCGGGCGAGCACGTCGTCGCGTACGTCGCAGCCATTGCCGTCGACGTCGGTGGTGCGGAAACCGAAGGAATCGCGGTCGTAGCCGGAGGAGCTTTGGTTGTCGTCTACGGCGAGCGCGTTCAAAGTGTCGGCGGCTGAACCGGTGGCAGTGTAGCCACCGGTGATTTTGGCCACGTCGGAGCTGACCTGCGGCAGTAACAGGCCGATGGTCACGCCGATTGCTACGGCGAGAACGATGAGAATCAGCACGCGCTCCAGCGGTCCAGAGGCGTTGAAACGACGGCGGAAGTGGGCGTTACGACGTGCCATCAATCACGCATAGGTGAAGGTGAGGGGGTCGTGGCCGGCGCGGGTGGGGCCGTCGAGGGCGTCGATGGCAGCGTGTTCATCGGCGGTCAGGGCGAAGCCGAACAGGTCGAGATTCTCCCTCTGACGGTCGGCATGCACGGACTTGGGGATGATGATCGTGCCGTTTTCGATGTGCCAGCGCAGAATCACCTGGGCCGGGCTGACCTCATGGGCGGCGGCGATCTTCTCGATGGTGCCGTCGCCGGCGTTGAGGTCGGCGCCACGCGCCATCGGCGAGTAGGCCTCCACGGCGATGCCGTGCTTCTTGCAGAACGCCACCACTTCGCGCTGCTGCCACGTGGGGTGCAGCTCAATCTGATTGACGGCCGGCCATGCGCCGGTCTCCCCGTGCAGACGCTTCAGATCGGCGGGCATGAAGTTGCATACGCCGAGCGTGCGTGCCATGCCTTCGTCGCGCAGCTTGACGAACGCCTTCCAGGTGTCGGTGCTGCGCCAGTCGAACGGCGTGGGCCAATGGATCATGTACATGTCCACGTAATCGAGCTGGAGGAGTTTCAGGGAGTTGTCGAATGCCTTGAGCGCGGAGTCGTAGCCCTGCTCGGAGTCGCGCAGCTTGGTGGTGACCCACAGGGTCTCGCGCTTGGCGCCGGTGTTGTATCCGGAAGCGGCGAGCGCACGACCCACGCCGGCCTCGTTGTTGTATCCGGCGGCGCCATCGATGTGGCGGTATCCGGCTTCCAGCGCAGATTCGACGACAGGGGCCACGCCCTCGTCATCGATACGTAGCATGCCAAGGCCGACCTGCGGAATGGAATGGCCGTCTTTCAAGGCGATGTCCGGCACGTTGGCGGGATTGATGTGTTCGTTGGTCATGGCTTGTGATGCTCCTTCATGTACTGCAACTACACGCCACTGTACACGGTTATGCAGGCGATGTGCGGATGCTGCAACCAAACGGCATGATTGCGCCCGGCCTTCCGTGTGGGAGAGCCGGGCGCAATCATGACAACATCACGCTCTACTCCTGCGACCGGCCCTCGCCCTATTGTTCCCGGGCGCGAATTTGCCCCGGTACAGGCGTCAATCGATTGACGTTTGCACCGGGGCAGAAATCGTTGTCCCGGTACGCAATTTCGGGCCATTTTCGAGAACCAGGACAAGACAATCCCCAAAGTCCACATACCCCGACAAACAGAATCGGCGGAATACAGCCAATCCCGAAATCAACATACTGTCCCGGTTCTCACGTAGAACGATTGACGTGCAAACCGGGGCAACGGGAATTGTCCCGGTACGCGAAAAACACCCGTTTTCGCAAACCAGGACAGTGATTTCTGTCCTGGTACCCACATCAAACGATTGATGCACGAACCGGGACAGAATCGCATCGCTGCGCCGAGACAGACGCATCTGACAGCCGACAACCGATAAACGACAGCCGACAGATGGCATCTGGCAGCCGGTTGCCGGCTGCCGGCAACCGCATCATAATGCCGCATCAGTCTCTATCAGGAGCGCTTACGACGCAAAGCAAGCGAGACCCCGCCGGCCACGCCGAGAACGACAACCGCAAGGCCCACGGCAGTCACCGCGCTACCGGTATTGCTCAGCACACCAGTGATCTTGTCGCCATTCGCACCGTTGGTCTTATCGCCCTCGCCCGTATCGGGATTGATAGTAGCCCCGCCATTACCCACACCGTCCGAGCCGTTGCCGGAACCACCTTCGGCCCGAGCGGTAACCGCAACCGTATAGGTTTCGGTGACATTCGGATTCGACTTGAACGTTACGGTAACCTTCGCCGCATCAGCGGGAGCGGAGAAATCGTAATCGAGCGTGAACTGGTCGGCGGAAAGCGTCACGTTGCCCATGCCTGCGGAATAGTTGCCCACGACCTTGAGATCATGGTCGGCATCGATGGCATCGCCCACCTGATAGGTGGTTTTGCTTGGCGTGACGGTCAGGCTGGAGACCTCCTTTTGGGCGAGGCCGGCAATGGCATCGGCAACAAGCTTGATCACATCGTTCACGTCCTGCTCGGTGTAGGTGCTGCCGGCAAGCAGCACGTCAGCGGCGGCAAGCGCCTGATCGAGTTTGGCGAGCGACTCGTTGGTGTACTCATCGCGATTGATTTTCCCGGCTTCGGCCACGGCCTTGTCCAGGTTCTCCGTGGATGGCTTCACCGGAGTTTCGGTCTTTTTGACGAGTGAGACCTTGTCCACATTGCCCCATGCGTCGGCAGGCAGGTTGCCCGTGATGGTGATGGTCGCTGTGCCATCAGCACCCACGGTGACAGGCACGGTGGCGGTATCGAACTTAACCCAACCGTTGAGTTCCAGCGCATCGGACGTGGTCTTGCCACCCGTTGTGGCGGAGAGGGCCACACCATCGGTAATAGCGGCGTTGTCCGATGCCGCGCCTTGGCTCATGGCGGTCAGCACGTATTCGCCAGGCTCGAGTCCGGTGATGGTCTGCGTGGCGGAGAAACTGTAGGCATCGGATGCCCAAAACTTCAGCGCGCGCTTGCCGTCGGCGGCGTTGCCACTGTCTTCGGTGATGGACGCACCGGTGCCGGCAATGGTCCAGTTCTTATCGTTCTCAGCGTTCTCGAAGCTGCCGTCCGTTACGTAATCCTTGGCGGGAGTGGCGGTGACGGTGACGGTGACGGTCACGTCGTGGCCAGCGTTGGTGGTGCCGGTGATGGTGTATGTGCCTGCGCCACGAATCCAGTCAAGCGCAGCGGATTGCCAGGTCACGGTTTCGGTCTCGTCCACCCCATCCTGATAGTGTGCGGCCACCTCACTCGGCAATTGCGCTTTGATCGCGTCGATGGAATCCGAGTCAGTCGCGGTAATCTCCACTGGATCTATCTTGGTGAACACATGATCGGTGACGGCACCGGTGTGAATGTACTTGAACGTCGGCAGAGAGGCGAGCGCCTTGCCATCGAAATCGAACAAAGCTTGGTTATCGACACCTGAGCCGCCCCAGTACAGGCCGGCGTCATTGGGATCGTATTCGCCGGCCGCTTCAGTGGCCCAGCCGCCACCGTACTTGTTCCACGTATCCACCAGTTCGGCGTTATCCTTGCCGCCGGTGCCCACGGGCACCCATGCGGGCTCCCAGTAGAACACACCCAGGCCGTCGTTTTCGCCATCGCCATCATTGTCGCCGATATTGTTCACGGCCTCGGCGACCGCGCGAATCTCATCGGCCTGGCCTTGCGGGCTGATGTCGTATTTCTTGAGGTTATCGGCGGTTACTTTACTGGGCACTGTGTTGGAATCGTCGTCGCCATCATCCAAGGTGTATGCCCACGACGTTTCCGCCACCATCACATCTTTCTTATAAGTGGAGGCCACGTTCTTGAGCACGCTGGTGAGGTTTTCGGTGGTGCCATGCCAGAACGGGTAGTAGGAGCTGGCGAACACATCGTAATCCACATTGTGGTTGCTCAACTGTTTGGCGTAAGTGGCGTAGGTGCCGGCTTTCTCCGGGTTGGTGAAATGAATGATGACCTTGGCTTCGGGGAGCACTTCGCGTATGGCTTTGGAACCTGCGGAGAATACTTTGGACATGCCGTCCCAGCCGGAGATGCCGGCGATTTTCGCAGTGGTTTCGTTGCCGACCTGCACCATGCCGACGTCCACGCCGGCTTGTTTGAACGTGGTCAGAGTCTGCTTGGTGTAGTCGTATACGGTGTCGGCGGTTTTGTCCGCGTCGCCTTCAAAGGATTTCCACGCCTTGGGCACCTGCTGCTTGCTGGGGTCGGCCCAGAAATCGGAGTAATGGAAGTCGACCAGCACTTTCAGCCCTGCTGCCGTGGCTCGCTTGGCCATGGTCAGTGCGCGATCGGCGTTGACGTTGCCGCCGCCATATCCTTGGCCGTCTGCGGTGAACGGATCGTTCCACACACGCAGACGCACATAGTTCACGCCGGATTCCTTGAGCAACGTGAACAAATCCTCGACCTCGCCATTGGCGTTCTTGAACGTGACGCCGCTTTCTTCCAGCGAGAGCATGGATGAGACGTCCATACCGCCGATGAAATCATCGCTTAAGCCTTGGATGGCCTTGACCGAGACGTCGGCTTTAACTGGTTCTTCTTCGGCGGCGTTTACAGTGAACGTGCCTCCTGCGCAGAGCATTATGGCGGCCACGCCGGATGCCATAATGCGAGTAAGCGCGGTATTTCGGCGCATGCTTTTTCTCCTTTGAATGGTGAACGCTCAGAACGAACGCCCAGTGATGCTTGGCGCTTCCTTTCCTTATGCGCCACGCGGTACAGCTGTGTACCACGCAATCGCCACCTTAGCACTTTATGCCGTGTTGGTCAACCGGTGTATCAACGCCTCGTACGGCCCAGTACAGCAACACCAGCATTACAGCAATGTCGTTCAGCGTGTGGAGGCGCGGGCGATGACCTGGGATTCGGTGGTGAGCAGTTCGGACTTGGTGATGCTGCCGTCGATGCGTCCGAGGATGCGATCCACTGCCGTGGGAGCCGTCCAGTCAAGGCGGGAATCCATGGTGGTCAGCGGAATCTGCAGGTAGGGGGCTTCCTCGTTGTTATCGAAGCCGATGACCTGCACCTGCACGGGCACCTCATAACCAGCGGTGCGCAGAGCGGTCAATGCGCCGATGGCCAACTGATCGTTCAAGGCAATCACACCGTCGAATGGCACGCCGGAATCAATGAGCCGCTGGGTCACACGGGCACCGGCTCCGATGGTCCAATCCTGATCGGTGTTGCCAATCAGCTGCGGATCCAAGGAGAGCCCACGCCTACGGGTCTCTTCGATGATGCCGCGCAGACGCAGCTGCGCGTTGCCTTCTACGGCATTCAGCAATGCATCTTCGTCGTAAACGTCACGGGCACCGATCACTGCAAGTCTGGTGGAACCGCGGTCATACAGGTAGCCTGCGGCCATGGCGGCTGCGGATACATCGTCTGGGGTCACGTGATCCACAATGCCCCACGTGGTACGCGCGCCAACGATGACCAGCGGAAAATCAACCTTCAGATCATCGGGCGAAATGTTTTCCACCTCGCTCATGGAAAGGATCATGCCATCGGACACCGTGGAGTTGAACTTCTTCAGCAGATCGCGCGCGCCTTTCGCGGAGCCTTCCGCATACGTGGTGACGTATACGGAATAGTCGCGCTGACGGGCGGCCTCGATGGTGCGGTTGGCGAGCTCGGCCAGATATGGCGGAATCAGCGAAGGCACGGCGAGGGTGATGAAGCCGGTGTGATCGCGGTTGAGGTTGCGGGCGGCCACGTTGACTCGGTAGTCGAGGTCCTTAATGACCGACTCGACCTTGGCACGGGTCTCATCTGTCATACGCCCGGAGCCATTGATCACGTTCGACGCAGTTTTGAGCGATACACCGGCGGCCTGAGCGACATCGCGTAGCGTCACTCGACGCTTGGCTGTTTTCTCGTCGCTCATGCCGCACTCCTCTATCCGGACAACATTGCCATTCTAGCGCGGTTTAGCAGGACGTTTTAGCGATAAGAATGGCGTTGCGGTTCAGCGTATATCCAACGGCGTCAGTCTCGCAACGGTGGGCGATGATGGGATCACCTTCCACACCGTTGATGGCGACGGGCTGGTTTGAGCGGTTGAGGTAGAAATCGAAGCGGGTGGAGCCGTCTGCGGATCGGCGGATGGTGTGCAGGATGCGGGGATCTGTGGTGGGATAGGTTGGAGTTTGACCACTCTCAGTCGGCTGCGCCGACAACTCCTGCCATCGGGAGCCAAGTGCTTTGAGCAACTGGGCAATGTCGTGACGGTTGAGGTCGCAGCCCACGTAGATGGCGGTACCGTTGCCATAGGGGCGGCTGGTGATGGCGGGGGTGCGCTCCAGCTCCCAGTCGGCGGCGGACTTACCTGCGTAAGAGGCAAGCACTGTGGTGTCCGCGGCTACGGAAGTCACGTCGTTCTGCCACAGGCGGGTCGTCAGACCATTGGACAGGCTGATTTCGCTGGGCTCGCCTTCGGCTTCTTCACCGAGGATGTTGAATTCTTCGGAGCGGATGCCGAGCATGTCGCGTAGGAGCCCGTTGCCGGCGCCGGGGTAGCCGCCGAGGCCGATGTGGAAGTGCTCGTCGATCAGGCCGGCGGCATAGCCGACGATGACGGTTCCGCCGGCCTTCGCGAAGTCGGCGATACGGAGAACGTCTTCGTCGGACAGGCTGAGCACGGTGGGCAGCACGATGGTTTTGTAGCCGGTCCAGTCGTAGGCGAGCGGCACCACGTCCGCGCGCAGCCCGGCATCCAGGAAGCCGCGGTACCAGTCGCGCACGTCGTGCCAGTGGTTGAGTTTCATGCTGGGCAGGGTTTCGGAGCGTGTGGCCCATTCGGATTCCGCGCTGAACAGGATCGCCGTGCCGGCACGCTCGAGCTCAGTGCCCTGCAGCCCGGCGTCGGAGAGGGTCTTCAGCGCCTTACCGAGCTCGCATACGCCGCGGAAGACCTTGGAATCGGCACCCGCGTGGGGCAGCATGGCGGAGTGGAACGCCTCGGCGCCCGACTTGGATTGCCGCCATTGGAAAAAGCAGATGGCGTCGGCGCCCATGGCCACGTGGGCCAGGGAGTCGCGCATGAGTTCGCCGGCCCGTTTGCGTGTGTTCAGCGGCTTCCACTGCACGGCTGAGGTGGAGTGCTCCATCACGTACCACGGCTTGCCCAGCGCGAGGGAGTCCATGAGCGCGTCCGAGCAGGCGAGTTCGTCCAGGTGGGATTCGCCCTCATGGAAGTAGTGATCGTTGGACACGAAGTCCACCTCATCCGCCCATTTGGCGTAGTTCATGACGCACTGGTCGGTGGAGACCATGAAGTTCGTGGTGAACGGCTTGTCGGGGCAGATCTGCTCGATGGCGTCGCGTTCGGCTTTGTAGAAGTCGAGCAGCATGTCGTTGCCGAACCGCTCGTAATCCAACTGCTGCGACGGGTTGACCATGGCGTCGCCGCCCATGTGACGTGGCAGCAGCACCTCGTCGAAACTGTTCACGTGCTGCGACCAGAAGGCCGTGCCCCACGCCTCGTTCAACGCGTCGATGGTACCGTACTTGGCCTCGCACCACGTGCGGAACGCGGCCAAGGCGTTGTCGGAGTAGTCGTAGCGGTTGTTCCAGCCGTATTCGTTGCCCATGTGCCAGGCGGTCACATACGGGTTGTCCTTGTAGTGTTCGGCAAGTCTGCGGCACAGGCGCAGCGCGTATTCCTTGAACACCGGGCTTGTTGGCTGCCACGACTGGCGTGAGCCCGCGTTGACGGTATGACCATACCGGTCTACCGGCAGCACCTCTGGATGGGATTCGTACAGCCACAGCGGCGCGGCGGCTGTGGCGGAGGCCAAGTCCACGGCGATGCCGGCTCTGCCGAGCCTGTCGATCACATGGTCGAGCCACTCGAACGTGAACGCGCCCTCGACCGGCTCGATCTTGTCCCAGCTGAAAATTGCCAGCGATACGACGTTCACGCCGGCCTCACCCATGAGACGGATATCCTCGTCCAGCGTCTCCTCGGGCCACTGGTCCGGGTTGTAGTCGCCGCCGAACGCGATGCCGCGGCCGGATTCCGTCAGCAGGGACGGCCACCTAAATGCTCTATGAGTAGTCATATTAATCAAATCCTTTATTGTATCGGTTTGCGGGAAGTGCTGTGCTTGCAGGTTGTGAACACCAGAGAGGCCGCCCCCGCTGGCGGGGCTGTCAGCGAAGCTGACTGGGGGTGGTCGCCAGTCGAATCCCCATATGACCACCCTCAGTCCGCTCCGCGGCCAGCTCCCGTCAGAGGGAGCCAGAGGTTACTCCTTGACGGCGCCTGCGGCGAGGCCTGACTGCCAGTACTTCTGCAGGCACAGGAACGCAATCACCAGAGGGATGATCGTGATCAGCGAACCGGTAATCACGAGGTTTTGGATAGCTTGACCGCCTGCGGTTGAAGCCTGGTCCTTCCACTGGTTCAGACCGATCGTCAACGGGTACCAGTTGGAATCCTTCAACATGATCAACGGCAGGAAGTAGTTGTTCCACGTCGCTACAATGGCGAACAATGCAGTGGTCACGATGCCGGGTGCCAACAGCGGCAGGGAAATCTGGAAGAAGGTGCGGAACTCGCCGGCACCATCCACGCGCGCGGCTTCAAGCAGCTCATCCGGCACGGCCTGATCGGAGAAGATCCACATCAGATACAGACCGAACGTGGATACCAAACTCGGGATAATCATCGACCACGGGGTGTTCGTGAGGCCCATCTTGGCGAACAGCAGGAACTGCGGCACGGCCAGCGCGATACCCGGCACCGAAATGGCGCCGATGATGATCACGAAGCACAGCTTACGGCCGGGGAAGCGGAACTTGGCCAGCGCATAGCCGCCCATGATGGCCAGCAAGGTGGCACCGCCGGCGCCGACCACCACATACAGAATCGTGTTGACGAACCAGCGGCCGAAGATACCGTCCTGATAGGTGAACACCGTGGCGATGTTGTCGAACAGGGCGAACGTTTTGCCGAAACCGAGGCCGAACGTCGAAGTGAAGTCGGACTGGGTCTTGGTGGCGTTAATCATCAGGTAGACAAACGGGAAGAGGCAGTAGACCGCGAAAATCGCGCACACGATGGTCAGGGCCATCGAGCGGGTCGGGTTCGCCGGGTTGGAGAAACCGGTTTTGGCGGCGCGCTTGCGCTCGGCCTTCTCGTCGGCGTCGATGCGCTTCTGACGCTCCTTCTCGGCCTTCTTGGCGGCCTTTTCCTGAGCCTTGAGATCGGCCAGGGTCATGGTTGTTGTTGAAGTCATGGTTGCAGTGCTCATAATTACTTCATCTGCTCCTTCATACTCTTAAGCTGGACGACATACGCAATGGCCATGGTGATGATGGCCATCACGATGGCCAGAGCTGCGGCATAGTTGCTCTGATTGCCGGTGAAGCTCAGGTTGTAGGCGTACATGTTCGGCGTGTAGTACGTGGTGATCGCGTTGCCCGGAACCATGTTCTGCAAAATGCTCGGCTCGTTGAACAGCTGGAAGCTGCCGATGATCGAGAAGATCACCGTGATGGCCAGCGAGCCCTTCAGCTCCGGCAGCTTGATCTTCTTAACAATCTGCCACTCCGAAGCGCCGTCGATGGAGGCGGCCTCATACAAGCTGTGTGGAATGGTGCTTAGGGAGCTGTAAAAAATCAGCATGTTGTAGCCGGCATATTCCCACGTGTTGATGTTCGCGATGGATGCAAGCAGCACGTCGGGGTTGAGCACATCGATGTTGGTGCCGAGGAAGTCGTTGAGGGAGCCGACCAGACCGTATTTGGCGCCATACACGAAACCCCAAATCATGGTGGAGACCACTGCGGGCACCGCATAGGGCAGGAATGTGGAGATGCGGAAGAACTTGGTGCCATGCAGCTTCATCGAATCCAAAGCGAGGGCCATGGCTGCGGCCAGAAACAGCATGATCGGCACCTGGAATACGGTGAAGATAGTGACGCGGCCCACCGAGCTCCAGAACTGCGGATCCTGAATCAGTCGGGCGTAGTTCTCGAAGCCGACGAACTTGGTGCCGCCGACCATCTGCTTCTTGAAGAAGGAGATGTAAATGGCGTACACAATTGGGATGATGAACACGAAGACGAACACCACGGCGAACGGCCACATGAACTTCCAGCCGCGCCAGTCGGCCTTGTGCTTGTTGACGCGGGCCTCGGCCGTGTGCAGATCCGCCTCCTCAGGCAGGATTCCCACCGTTGGCTGCGGGGCTGCGGCCATTGTTTGATCGGACATAATCGATTGCTTTCTTGGAATACGGATTGCTGTGCTGCGCCCGCTACCAGGGGGTCGCTCGATTGGAGCGGTCACGTCAGGCGAGGGCACGGGAAAGCGGGGACACTGGGGAGCATCCCCGCTTTGGGAGATCGGGCGGCTAGGCGGAAGGAGAGTGGCCTAGCCGCAGGTTTTGATTGTTGGTCAGTGCCGGATGTACCGGCAATAGATCGGTTGCGTCACTTGACGGTGACGTTGTAGCCCTGCTGCTTGCCTTGCTCGGCGAGCTTGTTGGCATAGTTTTCAAGCGCCTTCTCCAGGGTGATGTCGCCGGAGTAGGCCTTGGAGACTTCGTCGCCGTAAGCGGTCTGGGCGTACGGGTTGTACGGCAGGTACTGGAACTTCTCGGTCGGGCGCTGAGCCGCGGCGGAAAGGACTTCGTTGACGTTCTGACCGCCGAAGTAGTCGTTGGTCTTCTTGTTGGACTCGGTGGTCGGGTCGGTGAAGGAGTCGGACCGGAGGATCTTCTTCAGGGACGGGAAGGTACCGGTGTCGGCCATGGTCTGAGCGCCCTCGCCATGAGTCATGTACTCAACGAGCTTGTAGGCAGCGGCCTGGTTCTTGGACTGCGAGGTGACGGCAAGTGCAGAGCCACCGTCTTCGGCGGAGACTTCCTTGCCTTCCTCCCACTGCGGCAGCTGGGCGACGCGCCAGTTGCCGGCCTGATCGGGGGCGCCGGTCATGAGGTTGATCGGCATCCAAGCGCCGATGGTCAGGGAGGCGAGGGTGCCATCGTTGAGCTCGCGGTTCCAATCGTCGGACCAGTTCGGGGTCTTGGCGTCCACGAGGTCTTCGTCGATGAGCTTCTGGACGAATTGGATATAGCGCTGCATGCCCTCGTCCTTGGTCATGTTGATGGTGATGTTCTCGCCATCGACCTTCCACGGCTGGGCACCGGCCTGCCAGATCTGGGCGGTGAACGGCTGATAGTCGTTGGAGGTACCGGCCAGATTGGTGATGTAGGAGCCGGTGGCACGGATCTTCTTGGCGGCCTCGTAGTAGTCGTTCCAGGTCTTGATGGACTCGCCGTCCACGCCGGCCTTGTCGAACACTGCCTTGTTGTAGAAGAACATTTCGGGGCCGGAATCAATCGGCAGAGCGTACGGCTTGTTGTTGTACTGGAGCTTGTTCCACGGGCCGGCGGCGAAGTCGTCGGCGAGTTTGTCGGCGCCGAATTCGCTCAGGTCCACGAGGCCATCGGTGACGGCGAACTGGGTGACGGTCGGATCTTCGAGCATCACGACGTCAGGGGCGCCGTTGCCTGCGGCGATGGCGTTGGAGAGCGCGGTGGAGGTCTTCTCGGCGGTGCCGGTGTTGTTGAACTTGACGGTGATGCCGGGGTTGGCCTTCTCGAAGTCAGCGAGGATTTCCTTCATCGAGTTGCCGGAATCCCAGCCCCAGAACACGAGTTCGGCCTTGTCAGCGTCACCCTTGTTGGCGCCGTTGTCGTTGCTGCTGCCGCAGGCGGCGAGACCGACGAGCGTGGCCACGGCTGCCGTTGCCGCGATGACCTTCTTGGTGTTGCGCATGTTATCTCCTTCTGGACCATTGGAGTTGACTTGCGGGTGGTTGGCTTTCTTCCGACTGGCTTCCGGTTTTCGTCCGGTTACTTCTCGGTTATCTTCCGGCTGTCTTTGGCTGCCTTCCGATTGTTGACGACTGCCTTCCGATTGCCAAAAACGAATCGACTGCTGCGTTGGATTTCAATTCGTTTGGCCGCTTGCGAAGTCTCCTCTGGCCACCTTTCCTTGGGGTGTTTTCTTTGGTACACCCGTGTACCAATACCTAAGATGATACACCTGTGTACCAATTTGTCAAATCACCCGACACGCCTGATTTTTTTCGCCTTTTCCATGCTTTCCACGTGAGCAAATCTCCAGTCGAACAGCGACTTGTCTCAGAGGCTCTTCATCCCCTCCCCCAACGTGAGTAGGTCCCGACTCTCAGCACACCACCAAATAACGCGCAGCATGCTCGTGAGTCCCCAACACCCACACACCACGGCGCGATTCCACCACTCAGCCGCCTCACCAGTGCCCACATTTGTAGATATTCAACGCCATATGACAAGAATCTGACTAGTATGAACAGGCACCCCCCATAGCTGTATTGAGAGGAAAAGCACATGGCGGGCCTGTTTCAAGCTGCTTCCAAGCAGCGCAATCCCTTGGGAACAACCATACGTACTCACGGATCGGGCAAATATACGTTCGGTCTGGCCTTAAGCGCCGGTCAATATCCGCGGTCTGCTTGCCTTTTCCTATCAGCTCCTCGCGGTATGCGGCATCTTCCTGACCAATGTCATCAACTACATCATCGCCTCCTACGGTTCCAGAAGCTGGGATGTCAACGCCGGTTGGCGTTGGATGCTGAGGCTGGGTGCGATTCCGGCCGCCGCGTTCCTGCTCTCCATGGTGCGAGCACCGGAAAGCCCACGATTCCTCATTCAAGCCGGCAAAACCGAAGAGGGATTCGCGGTGCTCGAGCACATCATCGGCACCGAACAGGCACGCCTTCGCACTGACGACATCCATGCATCGGTCAAACTCGAAACCGAAATGTCGCATGAATTTCACGACCTGTTCCGCCCAGGGCTGCAGAAGGCGCTCATCATCGGCACTTTGATCAAGGCGTGAATGCTGCGTTGCGTTACTGCATTGCCATGTTGCCATGTTGCCGCGTTATTGCATCGCTACGTTGTCACGTTGTCGCGTTATTGCATCGCTACGTTGCCACGTTGCCACATCACATTGCATTGCCGCATTGCTGCGTTGCCGCATCACATATCGCAACACAAACGCAGCAACGCAATGACGACCGGAGATGGCATCGCCGCCACCCGCGAGGAACCGCAGTGCAACGCGGTAACGTAACGCAATGCGATGTAATTCCCGCGTAGTTACAGGCAGTTACAGATTGAGTACCGCATCAGCAATGCGCATGGCGGATTCGCGGTGGGAGACCAGCACCACAGCCGCGCCGCGCTCCTTGTCTGCATGCTGCTCACCCACGGCCATAGCGTGAATGGAACGTAGAATAATAGCCTCGTTCAAAGCATCCAAACGGCTGGTCGGCTCGTCGAAAAGCACCAGATCAGCATTGCGCAGGAACACACGAGCCAAACCGATACGCTGGCGTTCACCTTCGGATAGACGGTCGCCCAACTCGCCTACCTGAGTATCAAGGCCATCGGGCAGGGAATCAATGAGATCAAGCACGGAGGCCTTGGCGAGAGCCTGACGCAAACGAGCGTCGAGACCGTCAGATGCTGCCACCTGAACGGCATCGCCCTCTGCCGATTGCGCCGCCAACCGCTGCTGTCGGGAATCAACGGTCTTGGCACCCACTTCCCCATTGCCTGCAACATTTGCAGCTTCAACCTCGGACTCAGGCAAAGCAATCAGCAGATTGTCTCGGATAGAGCCATCAAACAGGTGGGTTTCCTGGCTCATCATGGCCTGAATACGTCGGCGAGCATGCACATCGACCTCGGGCAACGGCGTGCCGGACAACGTCACCTGACCGCGCTGCGGATCCCAGTAGCGCAGCAGCAGCTTGAGCATGGTGGACTTGCCTCGGCCGGACGGCCCCTGGATACCCAGCACGCCATGCTGCGGCACGTCAAGCGAGAAGTCGGACAGGACTTCGCGCTCCCCCGCATATGCAAAGGTGACGTCATCAAGACGCATGCCCATATACTCCTGCGGCACAACAGTGCCGTTCTCGGTCACAGCGGGCACCTCGTCCATCAGTCCGAACAGTCGGCTAGCGGACGCGAAGGTCTGAGTCAGGTTAGCGGGCAAGGCGGCGAGCGCCAAAGTCGGTCCGAACGAGCCGGCGAACAGCACGAAGGCGGCAATCAGAGCCGGAATGCTCTGCGGGTTCGCGCCGGCACAGGCAATAGCCACGGCGACCGAAGCCGCTGTGAGCACAGCCACCAAGAGTCCGCTGATTCCGGTGAAACGGCCGTTGACCTTGCTGAGTTTGGCGTGATCCTTCCACAACGCATGGGTACGGTCCTCGATGGCCTGCGCACGTTCCTCGCCGCGACCAAATCGGATGATTTCGTCCAGGCCGCGCATGTCATCGAGTATCACATCGTCGAGTTCTCCGGCAGCGCCACGGATGGCAGGGCCAAGGTTACGTACGCCGGTGGCAAAGAATCGCGGCACAAGGATGCCGATAACCAGGTGGGCGGCAATCAACGCCAGCGCCATCCATGGGCTTAGGGTGGCGGCCACAATCGTGTAGATGATGGTGGAGGTTACCGCGATGGCCACCGGACTGATGGTGTGGGCAAAGAAGATCTCAAGCAGTTCCACATCGGTGGTCAGCATGGCGATAAGGTTGCCCTTACCTTTGCCCGCGAGCTTGGCCGGCGCCAGTCTGCGCAACGCGGCGAACGCCTTGGAACGGAAGAGTGCGAGCAGATGGAATGCCACATTGTGGTTCAGATATTGTTCAATGTATCGGGTGATGCCACGCAGAAGAGCACAGATAATCATCATGATGACGGCGGGCGCAACACCCATGCCCCACACCGGATTACCGGTAAGTGCAAATGCCGCGATAATGCCGAACACGGGCAGGAAAGTGGCCGAAAGATGGCCGATGGTGCCGGCGGTGGAGGCCGCTGCCATCAGTCCTGCCAGAGGTCGGGCTTCCTTAAGCAGTCGCCTGATCACTTGGAATGTGCTCATTTTGGAAGACGAATCGCTATTTGCAACACCAGCCGGAGTCTCAGCCGAGGCCTGCTCACTCCCGCCAATGGAAGCCGTCGGCAAAGCTGACTGCAGGCGGTCAACCGTCATACCCGCCTCTGCGCTTACGCGCGCTGCGCCACCCTCAGTCCGACTGTCGTCGGACAGCTCCTGCTTGCGGGAACCAACCTGCAGCACACGCCGAGCATGGCCTTCTCCGAAGTTCTCAATATCTGCCTGCGTGGTAAACAGCTTGGCGTAGACGCCGTCCGCCGTCATCAGCTCGGTATGGGTGCCCCTCTCAACCGACTTGCCGTGTTCGAGCACCACCACTTGATCAGCGTGTTCGGCGTTGGCCATGCGATGGGTGATCATAATAACCGTCTTGCCGCGGGATTGCGCCAATTCGCGAATTGTATCCAGGATCAGCTCTTCGGATTCCATGTCAACGCTGCTGGTCGCCTCATCGAACACAAATACCGGCGAATCATGCAGGAGCGCGCGGGCGATGGCGATGCGCTGGCGTTGGCCGCCGGACAGGTTGGCGGCATCGGACTCAATCGGCATGCCCAGTCCGTTCGGCTGTGCGTGCACGAAGTCGGCAATGCGCGCCTGCTCGAGCGCGGACCACAGACGGGAGTCCACGGAATCCGGCGAATCAGGAATCTCGTCATCGGGCAAGGCCATCAGAAGATTCTCGCGCAATGCGCCCGCAAACAGATGACTGCTGGCACCAATCACAGTGACGGCTCCGGCCAGTGTTTCGCCTGACAAATCGGATACCTCGACACCGTTCAGCGTGAGCGAACCTCGGTAACCGGCCAGTGTACCGGCGAGCAGCGAGGCGGCCGTGGACTTGCCGGAACCGGAGATGCCAACAATGGCGGTGAACTGACCGGGCCGTGCGGCGAAGGTGATGTTGGTGAGCGCAGGAGCGACGGCGGAATTGGGGCTGGTTTCACCTTGCTTATCGGTCTTTGCGGATGCGGACTTGGAGTCGCCGTGCCCGGCATCATCATAGGAATAGCCGACGTGGTCGAAGCGGACCGTCAGACCGTCGTCAGCGGAATCGGAATCGTTGGCCGGCAGGGTCGCCGTGCCATGCTCGGGCTCCGGGGTGTCCAGCAGAGCGAAGATGCGCTTGGTGGAGGTCATGCCGTTCATCGCCACGTGGAAGAACGAGCCAAGCTGACGCATGGGAATAAAGAATTCGGCGGACAGCAGCACAATGAACAGCAGACCGGTAAGAGACAGCGGGTAGCCCACCCCGAACGGGATGAGATAGTGCAGGCCGTATGCCGCGTAGGCAAGCACACCAGGCAGATGTGAGGCCAGTGCGATTGGCGACCAGCCGGACGCACCATTGGCAAAAGCATCGCCAATATGCGCGTATTGCCATAACGCCACACCGATGCCGGCCGCAGCACCGCCGTAGGCCACTATGTCCATGGCGGTCAGCGAGCGCAGCTGGATCTGCAGCACGCGCATGGTCATGACGCGGAAGCCTTCGGCTTTCTTGTCCATCTCGATGGCGGCGCGCTCGTCGGCGTCGAAGTTTTTCAGGGTCTCAAGGCCTTGGAGATTGTCGAGGAACGCGGCGCCCATATCGGTGTAGCGCACCCAGTACTTCTTGAAGGCGCGGGCGGCGGTCATGGAGACGATGCCGGTCACGATGATGATGAACGGCGCGCAGACCAGCATGACGGCAGCGGCGGGCACGTTAATCGGCGCAATGGCCACGAACAAGGTGATTGGCGCAAGAATCGCATAGAAGAGCTGCGGCAGGAACAGTTCAAAGAAGCTTTGAATCTGTTCAACACCTTCGCCGGCGGATTGCACCACATCCGAGGTCTTGATGCGGGTTTTGTAGGACGGGCCGAGTGCCACCATTTTGCGGTACAGCTTGGAGCGCAAAGCGAGCTTGACTCGTTCGGCGGCTTCGGTGCCGAGACGGGTGGCGTGCGTGGTGGCCGTGTAACGGACCGCTATACAGACCAGCGCAAGCAGCACGTAAATCATGACGTCGCCAGCCATGGGCAGCACATCCGCGCCGTGCCGATCAGACAACGGCACGGGGCAGGCCGCGCCTTGCGAAGTGCCGCCGCATTGGAGCAGCGGCGGTGCCACAGCGGTCAGTAAGCTGTTCAGCAGCATTACCAGCGACAGCATAAAACCAATGTTGGCAAGCAGACCTACCCACATCAGGGCCACTTTGCCAGCTATGAGTTTTTTCAAGCCAGGCGCCAATTGGAACAGTCGTTTGTCGAACATGGTCCGCTTCCCCTTGCCGTGTTGTTGCGGTGTGCCCTCGTCATGTGTACCTGCGCTCCACATTCCGCGCAATCCCATTCACCTTAAGCGAACGCCCTCGCACACGCCAGACTTTTAAAGTGAGAGAGGCCACAGAATTATCGATTGCGGAGTGCGCATGCTAGACGCGCCAACCAAAAAAATATGCTTCGATATCAGGGGCTGAAGCATCCACTACACCCAATACGTGCATTTATCCGTTTCGAGGAGGCTCATTTTTGCGTTTGCCGGAGGCCTACTTCCGTTTCAAGGGGCTGATTTCGCATTTGCCGGAAGTCTATCTCCGCTTCGAGGGGCTCCTCATCCATGTAATCGGAAGTATAAACGGCTACACGTCAACGTCATTCCGCCGTTTTAGGGCCGTGTCTACTTGGGCATCAGCCCCTCGAAGTGGAAGTAGACTTCCAGATAAGGCAAAATCAGCCCCTCGAAGCCGAGAAAGCACGTTTCTACGGTGTCAGAAGCCGACGGAACGCAAAAGGGTCGTCTGCACGCAGACGACCCATATGATCAATTCGCCAATAGACGCAGCAAACGCGGCCTAGTGCTGCTTTTTGCGCGGCGACCAGTGCTTCGGCGGCGGCCGTACTTGTCCTGCAGGAAGTCGATGGCTCCCGAAATGGACACGGTGTCATAACCGTAGAGCAAACCGGTTAGACACGGCGTTGTATACAATCCACAAAACCAGACAGACAACTTCTCCATTGCCCACAACGCGCGCAACCTTACGCCAGCGTAACCTAACTTGTCAGAATGGCTCGATTTTGTCAACAGCCATCACGCAACGCACGTAAGGACACGGCCCGCTTATGCTTGACCACTACACCACGCCTGGCGAATCCATCGAAATCCGCGACAACCAGACCATCTACTCCCTACTTACCGATCGCCTTGCCCGCACCGGCGCGGACACGGTAATCGCCGCCAAGAAAATCGGCCCCGGCCGCTGGCAGAACGTCACCACCGGCGAATTCCACGAGCGCGTGGTCTCGGCCGCCAAGGGCCTGATCGCGCTCGGCATCGCCAAGGGCGACGCGGTGACCATCTTTTCCTCCACCCGTCTCGAATGGGGCATTCTCGATTTCGCACTGGCCGCAGTGGGCGCGGTAAGCGTGCCGATCTACGACACCGACTCCGCCCCGCAAGCCCAGCGCATCATGAACGATTCGGCGGTCAAGCTGGCCTTTGCCGACAACCGCGAGCGCTTCGACCGGCTCGACTCGGTCAAGGACCACTGTCCTGCCTTGAAGCAGATTCTCATGATCGAGGGCAACGCGCTGGGCGCGCTCGAAGGTCTGGGCGTGGCTGTTTCGGACGAGGAACTGAACGAGCGCGTGGCCACCGTGCGCGCCGACGATCTGGCCACCATCGTCTACACTTCGGGCTCCACCGGCAACCCGAAGGGTGCCGAACTGACCCACAAGAACTTCGTGTCCATCACCATCTCCGCCTCGCAGGCGTTGCATGAAGTGGTGCTTGACGACCATCCGCGCCTGCTGCTCTTCCTGCCGCTGGCCCACTGCTTCGCACGATTCATCCAGTACGCCTCCATCGCCTCCGATGACGGCGTGGTCGGCTATCTGCCGGACACCAAAACCCTGCTGCCGGACCTGCGTTCGTTTGAACCGACCTACCTGCTTGGCGTGCCACGCGTGTTCGAGAAGGTGTACAACGCCGCCTCGCATAAGGCCGGTGCCGGCTGGAAGGGCCGCCTGTTTGTCAAAGCCGCCGAGGCCGCGCGCGTCTGGAGCCGCAAGGAGCAGGCCGGCGAGCAGCACACATTTGCCGAAATCGCCGAGCGCGCCAAGTACGAAACGCTCGTCTACCGCACGGTGCGCGGCGCTCTGGGCCCGAAGATCAAGTACGTGGCCTGCGGCGGCGCACCGCTGTCGCTCGATCTAGCGCATTTCTACAACGGCATCGGACTGCCGATGATTCAGGGTTATGGCATGACCGAAACCGCCGCCCCGTTCGCCGCCACGCGCGTGACCGACAATGTGATCGGCACCGTAGGCCAGCCCGCGCCCGGCTCCTCGATTCGCATTTCCGACGAAGGCGAACTGCAGGTCAAGGGCCCGAACGTGTTCCGCGGCTACCACAATCTGCCGGAGAAGACGGCCGAGGCGTTCACCGCCGACGGCTGGCTCAGGACCGGCGACTTGGCCGAGATCGATGATGAGGGCCACATCGTCATCACCGGCCGCATCAAGGACATTATTATTACTGCCGGCGGCAAGAACGTCTCCCCCATTCCGCTGGAGGAAGAGATCGCCAAGTGCCCGATCGTGGAGCACTGCGTGGTGGTGGGCGACCAGCGCCCGTTCATCGGCGCGTTGGTGACGCTCGATCCGGAGTCGCTGGCATTGTGGCTGCCCGCGCACGGCCTGTCCACGGAGACGCCGGTCGACCGGCTCGCCACGAACGCCGCGGTGCGCGAGGAGATTCAGCAGTACGTGGACAAGGCGAATGCGACGGTCTCGCGCGCCGAATCCGTGCGCAAGTTCGCCGTGCTGGACACGCAGTTCACGCAGGAGAACAAGTGCCTGACACCGTCGCTGAAAGTGGTGCGCCCGGCCGTCAATCGCGTGTTCGCCGATGTGATCGACAACGAGATCTACAACGGCAAGCGGTGAGACGCGCGGTTCGTAATCCGACACAAAAAAAGGGCCTTTTGAACCGCACCCCGATTGTTGGACTGGAGTAATCCAGATTCGATGATCGGAGGTGCGGTTTCTCATGTCCAGGGATCGCAGGCGTCATTATGACGATGATTCCATGCGGGTCGTCGCCGGGGTGCCGCCCGGCCCAGGTGGGTCATGCCCGGGTCAGTTTCTTGCTCCTGAGACGCAGCACGACATCGGCGGAGTTGGCGACGCGCTTGGAATGCGTCACCACGATCACGCATTTGCCGAGCTGATGGGCGGCGTGCTGCAGCAGATGAATCACCTCGTCGGTCATCTCCGGGTCGAGGCTGCCCGTCGGCTCGTCCGCGAGGATCGCGCGGCCCGGGGCGACCAGCGCGCGGCCGACCGCCACCCGTTGACGCTGGCCGCCCGACAGGTGCATGATGTTGCGCTTGGATTCCTCACGGCTCAAACCCAGTTCCTCGAGGATCTTCATATCGGCCTTGGTGCTGACCAGCCGCAGGTTCTCTTCGGGGGTGAGGTAGTCGATCAGGTTATGGTCCTGGAACACCAGGGACACGTGCTCCCGACGGTGCTTCGCATAGCCCGATGCGGCGATGTCCTCCCCCTCGAAGCGGACCACTCCCCGGGAGGGGGCGTCCAGGCCGGCCAGCAGAGACAGCAGCGTGCTCTTGCCGGCGCCGGACGGGCCGGTGATCGCATACATCTTCCCGGATTCGAAATCCGCGCTGACATCCGAGAGAACAAGGATCTTCGCCGCGCCGTAGGCGTAATCGACATGGTCCAGTTGCAGACAGTTAGACATGATTGGTGACTCCTAACGCATAGAGGAAAGAATGGATTTCGGGGATTTGGACAGCACGGCGGCGCATGACACGGCAAGGGCCACGGCGATGACCGCGCATCCGAGCAGCAGGATGAGCACCGTCTGCTCAGGCGGCAAGGCCTCCACGTGCAACGATTCCAATGGCGCGACGCCCGAATCGCGCAACAGTCGGGAAGACACGTATCCCGACAGCATGGCGCCGGTGCCCAGCGAACACAGGGCGGCGACCGCCGCCATGAGTCCGGTTTCGATGGCGAGTTGTGCGACTATCCGCATCTTGCCGATGCCGAGGGCCAGAAGCGTGCCTATCTCATGGATGCGTGAGCGAATCCAGAAGACCAGCGCCATCGCCAGCACCAGTACGTCCGCGAGGCAGACGGACAGCAGCACCATGCGCACCAGATCACGCACCGTCTGCACGGATTGCAGGACGCCGGAGAGCCGGGCCGAATCGTCGGTGACGTCGTACTTGCCACCGGCCATGGTCTTGGCCTGACTGACCGCCGCGGACAGGTCCTGCGGATTATCCGACAGGCATCGGATCATGCCGATCCGGTCGTTTCCGGTCAGAGCGGAGGTCACTCGCCTGCCCGAATAGATGAGGTTCTCGGAAGTGTCCGAGGGCAGGGGGCTTTGGGCCTGCACGTTGCCGGAGAAGATCCCGGCCACACGCACCGTGGCGTTGCGCCCCTCCTGCCGGAGACGGAATGTCGAGCCGACCGATAGGCCGTTCTGCAGCGCGAAGTCGCGGTGGACCAGCACATCGTCGCCGTCGCCCGAGATATGGCGGCCCTGCTCCAGGCGGTACAGGCCGCTCTGGAATTCCTCGGACAATGAGGAATCGGTGGTGCCCAGCACGCTGACCTGCATGGCCAGATCGGAGTCCAATCGGGGGCCCTGCCGAGGCATGACCGGGCGCGCGCCATCCACCTGCGCCAAGGTCTTCGTCGCATAGGCGGTCTTCGTCACACCGGGGATACGCGAGAACCGGCTCGCCTCCTCGGCGCTGATGGGATTCTCGCCGGCGCTGACGGTAAACCCTATGCCCATGCCCGCGCCGATGCCGTCGGACATGGTACGCAGGGCCGTCGAGACTCCGACCTGCGCCACCAGGCTCGTGAAGACCATCAGCATCAGCAGACCGATGATGCCGCTGCGTACCGGCTTGCGTACGATCGCCAACGTGGCACGCTTCCACACATTCATGCTCATCATCGAATCTCCGACAGGTCTCGCGGCGATTTGCGCAGCATCGGCATGCACGCCACCGCGACGCACACCAGCATCACCGCCAACAGGCCGAGCGCCACGTACAGCATGGCGGTCCCGTCGACCGACACCGTGAGCGAATCCAGGGTGCGCACCGACATGCTGGATTCAAGGTCGCCGCCGACCTGCCCCATGCTGCTCAGCTCCTTCGCCGCGGAGGCGTTCACGGAATGGAGCGCCGTGGTGCCGAGCCATTGGGCCATTCCCTGCGCGCACAGCCAGCCGAGGGCAAGGGACGGCAGACCGATCAGCACCATCTCGGTGAGGTATTGGGCGACCAGGGAGGGCTTGCCGACGCCAAGGGACACCAGTATGCCCATCTCCTGACGGCGGTCGTTCATCCACAGCAGCAGCATGAGACTGAGCACGAGCACCGCCGAGACGGTCACGCCGATCAGGGCGCCGCGCATCATGGAGCGCACGCCGCGGGCGGCATGCAGCATGCTCGACGAATACTGGTCGTTGCGTGTGATCTGATAGTTGTTCCAATCCACCGGGAGTTTCTTCGCGGCATCCATGGTCTTCTCCACGTCAACGCCCTTGGACAGCACGAAGGTGGCGTCCTGGTATATTTCCTTGCCGTCCTTGTACTGGTACAGGTCGCGTGTGGTATCCAGATCGGTGTAGATGGTGTTGGCGGTGAGTTCCGCTCGGCTGGATACCTTTCTGGCGCTGTCGCCCTTGAATATGCCCACGATGGTGGTCTTGACGGTCGCCGTCGAATGTGATTCGTTGTCGGCGTCGTAGGCGTTGGCCTTGAGCGTGAGCGTGTCTCCGACTTTGAGCCCGTTGGCTTTGGCGAGATCCTCATGGATCATCGACGTGTACTTGTCGGAGGCCTTCAGATGCCGTCCTTCGGCCATGCCGAGCGTGCGCGACGTGAACACGTTGAGTTTCGACGAATCATTCGTGCCTATGACGTTGGCGGCGTTGCCGAATTGCTGCTCCTTGGTCGCATCGTAATCATCGCCGCCGGGGACCTTCGCCACATTCGCCCCCACGAGATCGGCGGTGGCGTTCTGACGGACCATATACGAATCGACCCCGGGCAGTTGGGCGATCCTGCGCACGTCGGCGGGGCGCACCATGCCGCCTCCGCGAGGCGTGAGCATGCTGCCCTGCATGTTGCTGGACAGCACGAATCCACCGACCGCTTCCTTCTCGATTCGTCCGGCGGCCTGTTGAGCTGCCCGAGAAACCGCGATCGTGGATAGCATGCTCGCCGTTATGATGGTCAGTATTATGAGGAGCACTATGGTTCGCACTCGTTTTCTGAGCACATAGCGCACCGACCGTGCAACGAACGTCATCAATACCTCCTGTGGGACTTGGGCTTTTCGCCCAAAATGCGAAACATGCCGCGTTTCGCCGATTAGTTAGCCGCGACGATACATGATGCACCTCAAGATACGGGAGATATACGCCTTGGGCGAAAAACGGAACAGCGGCGAATGTCGGTTATTCTGGATTTTGGTCCATCTCGGGCCGCGTCGATGCGTCGGCCCGAGAGGAATCAGCGCTCGCGCCTCACCTTCGAGGCGGCGAACACGAGGAGCGGCAGAGCGGCGAACGCATAGTTCTCGCATTGGATGTACAGGTATGCGACCAGGACGAGCCAGCAGATGACGGTCTTGTGCCAGACGCCGGATTCGCCCGAACCCGCGCCGGCAACGCCATCACCACTATTGCCCCCGGCAACATCAGCAACGTCGGCAACGTCGGTGACACAAACACCGTGCGCCAGCTCGTCGGACGATGCGCCATCCGCACCGCCACGGCATACCGTCCTCCCGCGCGTCATGCAGACCATCGAGGCTCCGACCAGCATGGCCAGCCCGATCAGCCCGTATTCGGCGATGACGCTGGTATACGCGCACATCGTCCACACCGTGTCCGCGTTCACGCCGGCCGCGAATCCCGTGGCCGCGCCGCCGTTCATGCCAAGACCGTCCAGCAGCCGTCCGGCTTTGGCCGCGCCGGCCCACACCGCATTGATGATGTTGCCCGCGCCATAACCGGTGAGCAGCGTCCACGGATGGGTGAGCAATCCGCATATCGGATCGAGGCTTTGGTAGATCCGCGCGAAGAACGAGCCGTCTCCCTCGGCCCCGTTTTCCGCGATGGCGGAGAGTCTGGAATCCGCCAGCACACCCAGCAGGCCCAGTGCAAATGCGCCGAGAATCTGCAGCATGCCCCGGACGCGGCGTGCGCCGTCATGCCAATCGGTGCGCGCCACAAGGGCGATCAGCAACGCCACGACGGAATCGATGACGATTCTGGTGCCGGCTTGCATGAGCACCGCGCCGACGGCATACGTGACGATGAGGTCACGCAGCCGTTTGGCGTAGATGCGGTCGCGCCCGCGCATGAGCCACATGAGCGGAAGCAGTATGCCGAACAGGTGCATGCCGATATAGCTGGGCTCGGCGAACAGGAACTGCGGACGGCCGCCGCCCCACACCGAGTTGTCGCTGATGTATTGCCGGTACATGAGGTGCGAGAAATAGTCGGTCAACGGTTTGGCGTGCAGACGGATGGACAGCCATTGCACGACGCCCACTCCGAAGGAAACCCAGTATGATGCGATGAGAATCCGCAATGGCGTACGCCACGGAATGCGTTTGATGTCGAACGCAAGGGCGATCGCACCCAAAGTGGCGAGCACGCCCAGCAATCCGGTGATGCTCATGAACGCGGCGTTGAGGTGGATGCCGAACTTCAGCCATCCCGGGATGGACAGGATTATGCAGGCCACCGGTAGGAGGAACATTGGCAGGTACCGGTTGGCTGCGATGCGCAGTTGCCGCCAATTGCATAGGCAGTACACGGCGAACAGCGCCGGACTGATTGGAGACCAGAACGGCGCGTACAGGCCAAGCGTGGTGCCGTCCACCGGAAGAAAAGCAATGGCCAGCAACAGCCAAATGACGTTGCGTTCCTGCGATGTCAGAAATCGCAGGAACGACCGGTATTGCGGTCGGCCATGATGGTTGCCCGCGTCGATGGTGTCGTTGCGTACGCATGCCTGGTTCATGTGATTCTCCCTCCACGTCAACCTTACTCGTTCATCATGATGCGCGGACGGGGCATGCTTTCCCCGCTGAAAGTGCAATGGCCCGAACATTGACAAGGTCGCACCGAATGCCCCCCATCATTGGCACATTGTGCGATCTCGTCGCGGCTGGCTGACGAAATAATGTTGGCCGACCGGTTACATTGGTTCGGTACAGTGGCGGCATTATTGGCCACTGAATCAAGCGATTTGCGGCAGAACGACGAAAACAACACTTGGGCGAAAAGAGGCAGGCATGACTACGAATCGACCGCTCATTGCGGTGACTCCGCTGATGGATTACGGGCGCGATAGTCTGTGGATGCTGCCCGGATATATGGAGGCGATAATGCGGGCCGGCGGTACGCCCGTCATGTTGCCGCTGACCGATGACACCGACATTCTTGCGCAATGCGCCGAACGGTTTGACGCGTTTCTGTTTACGGGCGGGCCGGATGTGGGACCGATGGTTGGTGCAGCGGCCTCCGCCACCGGCCGTAGCGAGGTGCTCTCTCCTGAGCGCGACCGAATGGAATCGATTCTGCTGCCAGCTGTAATGGCTTGGGACAAGCCGATTCTGGGCATCTGCCGTGGCATTCAGTTCATCAACGCAGCGCTGCGCGGCACGTTGTGGCAGGATCTGCCAAGCCAGCATCCGAGCGATATCGAACACCATATGAATCCGCCGTACGATGCGTTCGGACATAACGTTTCCTTGGTGCCCGGCACTCCCCTGGCTTCATTGTTCGCAGGGCAGACTGAGATTGCGGTGAATAGCTATCACCATCAGGCGGTTCGTGAGCCTGCTGCTGGACTCGAGGTCATGGCCGTCGCGCCCGACGGCGTGATCGAGGCCCTGTACCGGCCGGCAAGCCACTTCCTGTGGGCCGTGCAGTGGCATCCCGAGTTTCTCTACAAGGTAGATCCACGCTCGCAGGCGATTTTTGATGCGTTTGTGGGGAGTTGCCGATAACAGCAAAAGGGGCTGCTCCGGTTTCCCGGAACAGCCCCTTTTCAGCGGTAGCAGTCAGCAGACTGATTTAGTCATCAGTGCTGGCTTGCCAGCGCTGATTGGCGCGTGCGGAGACCGCCGTCCGAAGGCGAAGGCGTACGAAGGTACGTCGAACCTGAGGAAAGGCGGTATACGCTCCGCCAATCAGTGCTGGTTGTTGAGACGGTGGTACATCTCGGACAGCTCCAGTTCCTTCTCGAACTGGCGAGCGGTGGTGTTCTCGTCGATGACGGCGAGCTCAACACCGGCGATGCGGGCGAAGTCTTCCCAAGCCTCACGACCAACGGAGGTGGTCATGCAGGTGTGGTGAGAACCACCGGCGGTGATCCAGCACTCAACAGCGGTCTTCAGGCTCGGCTTCGGCTCCCAGACGGCGCGGGCGCACGGAAGCTCCTTGAGGGAGCCCTGCGGCTCAACGACGTCGACGACGTCCATGAGCAGGCGGAAGCGTTCGCGAACGTCGGACATGGAGACCACGACGGCGTCCTTGGCGGGCTTGCCGGAGAAGACCAGGCGGACCGGGTCGGCCTTGCCGCCGATGCCCAGCGGGTGGATCTCCAGCTTCGGCTTGGCGATGGTGCCGATGGACGGGGAAACCTCGAGCATGTGGGAGCCCATGTCGAGCTCGTCACCCTCGGTGAAGTTGTAGGAGTAGTCCTCCATGAGGGAGGCGCCACCCTCAAGGCCGTAGCCCATGACGGCACCGATGCGCACGAGGACGGCGGTCTTCCAGTCGCCTTCAGCGGAGAAGCCCCAGCCGTACTCGGACGGGAAGCGCTGCGGGCCAACGCCCGGCAGCTGCGGCAGAGCGCCGAGGTCCTCGAAGTTGTCGACGCCGGCGGTGCAGCCGTTGGCGCGCATCATGTTGACCATCGCGGCCTCTTCCTTGGCGGCGATGAACAGGGAGTCGTACTTGGCGTCCAGCAGAGCCGGGTCGACGTCGTACTTGGCCTTGTAGTCCTCGATGATCTCCTTGACCTGGTCGTCCTTGACGGCGTCGTACGCAGCGACGAGCTCGTTGACGGCCCAAGTGTTGATGGAGGCGCCGAACACGCGCTCAGCCTCGGTCTTGTCGCCCTCGGTGACGGCGACGTTACGCATGTTGTCGCCCCAGCGCATGACCTTCATGTTGTTGGAGGCATCCCAGCCGGCGCAGGCGCGGGCCCAGGTGCCGAGCTTCTCGGCGACCTCGGGATCGGTGTAGTGGCCGACGACAACCTTGCGCTTGATGCCGAGGCGGGAGACGATGTAACCGAACTCACGGTCGCCGTGGGCGGCCTGGTTCAGGTTCATGAAGTCCATGTCGATGGTCTCCCACGGGATTTCCTTGTGGTGCTGGGTGGCCAGCTGCAGCAGCGGCTTGGTCAGCACTTCGAGGCCGCGAATCCACATCTTGGCCGGGGAGAAGGTGTGGCACCAGGTGATGACGCCGATGACGTTCGGGTTGGCGGAAGCCTCGACCATGAACTCCTTGACACCGTCGGAGGACTTCAGGGTGGGCTTGAGGACGATCTTGGCCGGAATCTTGCCGGTGTTGTTCAGGTAGTCGACCATTTCAGCGGAGTGAATGGCGACCTGGCGCAGGGCTTCTTCGCCGTACAGGTCCTGCGAACCAACGCCGAACCAGATTTCCTTGCCCTCGAAGGGGTTTTCCATAACCATAGGGTTACTTCCTTTACTTCTTTGTTTATGGGGGTTTGTTTAAGTTTCATTCGCCGACCGAGGCTCCCCTCAGTCAGCTATCGCTGACAGCTCCCCTCAGAGAGGGGAGCCAAGACACCACCGTGCTGGCGGAGTCAGCGCTGATTTGATGTGTGTGTCCGCAAGGCGCGGAAGGCGAAGGCGTACGAAGGTACGTCGGGCCTTCCGTAACGCGGCGGACACTCCATCAAATCAGTGCTGACCGTAGACGTTCTGGTAGCGGTCGTTGAGCTTATCGATGTCGGCCTGGTCGATCTCGATGATGTCACCGAGCTGACGGGCGGCCCACATGGTGTGAGCGACTTCCTCGGTCATGGCAGCGGCCTTGACGGCGCCTTCAGCATCCTTGCCGATGGTGAAGGGGCCATGGTTCTGCATGAGGACGGCCGGGGACTTCGGGTACTTCTTGAGGGTCTCGACGACACCCTTGCCGATCGCCTCGGAGCCGATCAGACGGAACGGGCCGACCGGCACCGGGCCGCCGAACTCGTCACCCATCATCGTCAGGCCGCACGGGATGTTCTGACCAGTGGCAGCCCAAGCGGTGGCGTAGGTGGAGTGGGTGTGCACGACACCGTAGACGTCGGGCATGTTGCGGTAGATGTAGGCGTGGGAAGCGGTGTCCGAGGACGGGGCTTCGGTGCCGTCGACCACGTTGCCGTCAAGGTCGCACACGACCATGGAGGACGGGGTCAGGTACTCGTAGCGCAGGCCGGAGGGCTTGATGACGAACAGGTCGGCGGTGTGCAGACGCTGGGAAACGTTGCCCGCGGTCCACACGACCAGGTTCCACTTGATCAGCTGCTGGTGCAGGTTGGAGACGACCTCACGAACCTGCTTGACCTCGGCGCGAACCTCGGGGCCGTAATCAGCCAAAGTTGCCATTATTGGTTTTCCTTTCCACTGTGATGGATGGACGTTTTTTCAAAATCTCAAGGACCTCCCTCAATAGAGGGAGGTCAGAAAGGCTTACTTATCTTCGAGGTTGATGGTTTCGATGGCGGCGTGCTCGATGGGCAGGCCCTTGGTGAAGCGGGCGAAGAAGTCCTCGAAACCAACCACATCGGAAGCCACCGGCTTCTCAGTGGTGGACTGGGCGTCCTTGAACACGCAACCGTCAAGGAAGTCAGCGAGGTTGCTGTGATCCTCGTTGGTGTTCCACAGGTAGTTGGCGAGCACGGCCATGCCCCAGGCGCCACCTTCGGCGGCGGTGGACATGACCTTGATCGGGGTGTTGAAGGCAGCAGCGAGAATCTTCTGAGCCACCTTCGGAGTGGCGAAGATGCCGCCGTGGCCCACGAGAGAGTCGACCTGCACGCGCTCCTGCTTGGTCATCACGTCCATGCCGATCTTGACCGGGGAGAACGCGGAGAACAGCTGGGCGCGCATGAAGTTGCCGAGGGTCATGTTGGCTTCGGGGCTGCGGGCGAACAGCGGGCGACCTTCAGGCAGACCGGCCAGGAATTCGCCGGAACGGAACGGGTAGTTCAGCAGGCCGCCGCAGTTGGCGTCCACGTCGTCGGCGATGGCCGCGCGGAACAGGGTGCCGTACAGCATACCGGCGTCAACCGGCTGGCCGATAGCCTTGGCGAACTGGCCGAACAGGCCGACCCAAGCGTTGAGGTCGGAGGTGAAGTTGTTGGCGTGGCTCATACCGGCCAGATCGCCGGCCGGGGTGGTGACCAAGTCAACCTCAGGGTGGAGGGCCTTGAGCTTGTGCTCCAGAACCACCATGGCGAAGATGGAGGTGCCGGCGGAGACGTTACCAGTGCGTACGCGCACGGAGTTGGTGGCTACCATGCCAGTACCGGCGTCGCCCTCAGGCGGGGCGAGCACGATGCCGGGCTTCAGAGCACCGGACGGATCGAGCAGCTTGGCACCTTCCTCGGTCAGCTCGCCAGCCGGAGTGCCGGCCACGAGCGGCTCAGGAAGCAGGTTCTCCAGCTTCCACGGCTGGGCTGCGACCTCAGGCAGAGCGTCGAACTTCTCAATGAATGCGGTTTCGTAAGTGTGAGTGGTCGGGTCAATCGGGAACATGCCGGAGGCATCGCCCACGCCGAGGACCTTCTTACCGGTGAGCTTCCAGTGCACGTAACCGGCGAGTGTGGTGAAGTAAGCCACCTTGGAGACGTGCTCTTCCTTGTTGAGCACGGCCTGGTACAGGTGAGCGATGGACCAACGCTCGGGGATGTTGTACTGGAACAGCTCGGAGAGCTTCTTGTGAGCTTCGGAGGTGTTGGTGTTCTGCCAGGTGCGGAACGGCACCAGCAGTTCGCCGGCCTCGTCGAATGCGAGGTAACCGTGCATCATGGCGGAGAAGCCGATGTGGCCGACGTGCGTGAGCTTCTCGCCATAGGCGGTCTCGACGTCGTTGGCCATGGAGGCGTAAGCGGACTGCAAACCGCCCCAGATCTCCTCGGTGGTGTAGCTCCACAGACCATCTTCCAGATGGGAAGCCCAGCTGTAGTCGCCGGAGGCGATGGTCTGGAAGTTGTCGTCGATGAGGACGGCCTTGATGCGGGTGGAGCCGAATTCGATGCCCAGCGTGGTCTTGCCAGCGCGAATCTTCTCGGCGATGTGGGCGACCTGCTCGGCCGCGTTGTCGGTTGCTGCCATATCTTTCCTTTGCCTTGGAGCGCCGGCGTTGTTATCCCCTTCCTTGGGGAGGGTGTTAGCGCTCACAATTTCCCAAAAAACATTGTACCGATAACCTGCATTCGACACAACTTATACCGTGTCACGCATCATAACGGTTTGATAACAGGGCCAATTTACCGCCGAGGAGCCGGCCCCAAGGACCGCCGAGCACGCACCTCGGCGGGAATCAGCCCCATGCCGTGCTGGGTGGTCAGGAAGGTCGGCTCGCCACCCTCCCCCAGCAAGCGCAGCGTCTCGCGCATGGCGGCCACGCCGAGCCCCTCGAAATCGGGATGCACGGTGGTCAGCGGTGGGTACATGTTATCCACGCCAGACATGTCGTCGAATCCGACCACGCTGATGTCTTGCGGAATCCGAAGCCCATGCTCATGCAACGCGCGCATGATGCCGACGGCCTGATTGTCGTTCGCGGCGACGACCGCGGTGGGCAACGCCGCGCCTCGACGCCCATACTCATCAATGAGATGATTCATGTGCGCATATGCCTCAGAGGCATCCCACGTATGGCAGCGCACGATCTGTGAATCGATGGATCGGGAGGCGGCGAGCTTGCGCCACGCATCCAGTCGGGTGTGGGCGTCGCGCCATTCGTTGGGACCGGCAAAATACAGAGCCGATTTGTGCCCGTATTCGCCCAGCAAGGCCACCACTTTGGCCATTGCACCCCACTGGTCGATACCGACCAGCGCAGTGCGACGCTTGTTTTCGGTGGAGATAAGGCCCAATCCCTCACGCACGGTCATTTGGCCGTGGGTGGCGGTGACGATGACGCGCGGCTGAGTGACTCGTGCACGGCAGGCGGCGGCGAACATCACGTCGGTCGGGGTCAGGAAGATGAAGGCGTCGACGTTCTGCTCGTTGAAGGTGTCGCACAGGTTGTCGAAGTCGGCCTGCGCGCACAAGGCCTCGTGGACCATCATCACGCTCATGAACAGACCGTGCTCGCGGGCCATGGATTCGATGGAGGAGATGGAGGAAATCGGGCCGAAGAATTTGAGGCCTCCGGCGATCAGCCCTATGGTGCGCGAACGGCGGGAAGCCAGTGCGCGCGCGGAGTTGGAGGGGCGGTAGCCGAGTTGGTCAATGGCGGCCTGGACTCGCGCACGGGTGGCGTCGGAAACGTCCGGCGAGTCATTGATCACACGGGAGACGGTTTGGTGGCTGACTCCGGCGAGCTTGGCCACTTCGAACATGGACGGACGTTTGCTTGGCTTGCGGCTGGTCACCATGCTACCTAACCTCCCCGCTGGCGGCCGGCATCCGTGCACGGCCAGGCTTGTACCTTAATCAATACTGACTTTAGCGCGTCCACAACAGTTTTGCGTTAGCGCTCACACTATCGTGTCGCACGCGGCTCAGGTCAGGTGCCATGAGACACGATGGAGCGGAGTCGGCCCGTGTTCGGCGATGGCGGCACGGTGTGCGGCGGAACCATAGCCCTTGTTATGAGCCCATTCGTAGGCGGCGTAACGTGGGTTGCTTTGCGCGAGGTCGACCATCAGCCGGTCTCGGGTCACTTTGGCGATGACCGCCGCGGTGGCGACGGTGGCGCAATGCTGGTCGCCTTTGACTTTGGTCGTTATATCGGCTGGAATCGGCACGTCCGGCGCGTCGAACGTGTTGAGCGCCTTGGTGATGTAATCGCTCGGCCCGTCGAGAATTCCGGCGACTTTGGGCAGAGCGCGAACGCTTCCCTCGCAATTTCCAATGGATTCCCCTACGGAGCCTCCCGGACGACCTTCCACAATCTTCCCCGCAGACTCCCCCGAAGCCTTTTTTATCGTCGATTCCCCTCCAAGTCGTAAGCCAAGTTCGCGTTCGACTTGGCTGAGCGCGCGCAGGGCGGCCACGCCGAGCGCATAGGTGATGCCCCATTCGTCGATCTCGGTGTTGCTGGCCTGGCCTACGGCGTAGGCCGCGCACCAGTCGCGCAGTTCGTCGAAAATCGCCTCGCGCCTATGTTCGGTGAGCATCTTGGAGTCGGCCACGCCGTCCGGTACGCCGAGGTAGGTCCGCCCGGACAGTTCGGCGGAATCATCGCCGTCAAGCGGCGCCAAATCACAGGCCCAGATGGCGGCGCACCCGACCATCACCGGACCGGCGAGCGCGCCGCGGCCGACTTCATCGAATCCAGTAATAAGGTCATAGCCTTGGGCCGCAAGGCTGCGTTCCAAGTCAAGTGTCGGGGTAATCATGCGCGGCTCCCATCGTCTCACAATGGTTAGGATTCAGACGGTCCAGGTTCAAATGGTTCAGGATTCAGACGGCCCGGAACTCAATCAGTTCAAAGACTCACACGGTTCAAAAAAGACTCAGGAATTCGAGCCGGAAGCGTCAGGCACGTCCTTGAAGACTTCGTGGTGGTCATCAATCGCACCAAGCCGGTCAAGCGGCCAGTATTTCGCGATTCCGACTCCGACCACATCGGAGATGGGAACCAAGCCGCGATCGCCGTCATCCTGATGATAGCGGGAGTCGGCGGAATTGGCGCGATTGTCGCCCATGACGAACACGTGGCCCTCGGTCACGGTCACCGAGAACGGGAAAGCGCTCGGGTCCACGCCGGGGCGAATGTAGGAGGTCTCATTGATGGCCACGCCGTTGATGGTCACCGGCTGGCCCGCGCCCTTGCATTCGACCACGTCACCGGGCAGGCCGATCAGTCGCTTGATGAGGTACCCGCCACCGGGAGCACTGCTCTGCTCCTCGTTCAACCAGTTGTTGGGATCTTTGAATACCACGACGTCGCCGCGCTGCAGATCGAAGATCTTGGGGGTGAGCTTGCTGGTCACCACGCGATCGCCGGGCACCGTGGTGTCCATCATCGAGCGCGAAGGAATCTCGTAAAAGCCGACGGCGAAAATGCGAATCAGCAGCACGATAAGCACGGGAACGCCGCACCACAGGAAAAAGTCGCGTAGGGTGAAGTGGTCATCATCTGACGATGATGCTGCCGCGGCATTCGCGCCAGCGGCTGCACCCGCGCCAGCGGAAGAAGCGGCGTGCGCCGGGCGCGCCGGTGCCGGGGGAACCGGGGACAGGGCGATGCCATGGTCAGCGACTTGGAACGTGCGGGAATCGCGGGCATCGGCCTCGTCATCATACGAGGTCTGGTTGCTCTCCGGATTGTCGGAAACCGGGAATTCGCCGTTATCCTGATCGTCCTGCATACCATCTCCTCGCGATTCATGCTGCCGGATATGAGGGGTGCCGGCGCCCGTCCATCATACGTGGAAAATACGAAAACAGCCCGAAACCGAAACGGTTCCGGGCTGAATTTCACGGTTTATTCGCGCACCTGTATCATCAGGCTCACGATTGCACCCGCGAATCGACTCACTTAGCGGAGTTGTCGCGGCGCTCGGCAATACGAGCGGCCTTACCGCGCAGAGCGCGAAGGTAGTACAGCTTGGCGCGGCGCACACGGCCCTTACGCACGAGCTTGATGGAGTCGATGGACGGGGAGTGCACCGGGAAGCGACGCTCCACACCAGTGCCGAAGCTGATCTTGCGGACCACGAAGGTCTCACGCACGCCAGCGCCCTTACGAGCGATCACCACGCCGGTGAAGGTCTGGATACGGGAGTTGTTGCCTTCCTGGATCTTCACGTTCACGTCGACGGTGTCGCCGGGACGGAAGGCCGGGATTTCCTCGGCCGGCTTCATGTGCTTGGCGTCAAAAGCCTCAACAGCGTTAACCATTGTTTTCCTTCAGTGCTGCCGCATATCAGCCACAGATCTGGGGCCATCCACGCGATTGCGCATCGCGTACGTTGGCCTGTTCTCGTTATCCCTCGGGTTTGCCCTTGGGAAGCCTGCCGATCCGCCGAAAGTCAGGCCTTGCGGCCGTTCGGACTGGACCCATGGAGACGCGGGCTTATGCGGCGGCCCACTTCTCGACACAGCAATCGACTATTTTACGGATTATTGCGGACAGTATCGGCGTGTCGTCGTCTCTCTCCGTTATTAACGCATCAGTTTGGCCGAGGCAGCACGGATGGCGGATTCGAATACTTTCCGTCCCTCCTGCTGGTCGCATGGATACCGACGATGGTATTGATTTGGCGTTTCAGCGCACGGCTTGAAGAAGGTGAGAGTCCGATGGACGGTGATTATTCCAGTAGTTTCGCCGCCGGCAACAGTCATAGTTGAGGGGGGAGCATACGGAGCGTTCCATAACTCCCTCTCAGTCAGCTTCGCTGACAGCTCCCCTCAGTATTGAGGGGAGCTAGAAAAGCGAATCAGAATTCGCGACGTGGGCAGTCGCCAGACTGCCCACCAGACAGCACAGCCGCGGTCGCGCGAATCACGAATTCTGACCGAGCAAAGCGAATCAGAATTCGCGATTTGCGCGGTAGAACTTGATCAGGCTCTGGGTGGAGGCGTCCTGGGCGGCGAGGGCGTCGTCGTCCTGGGAGATGGCCGGGGTGATCTGCTTGGCAAGCTGCTTGCCGAGCTCGACGCCCCACTGATCGTAGGAGTCGAGGCCCCAGACGGTGCCTTCGACGAAGGTGATGTGCTCGTACAGGGCGATGAGCTCGCCGACTGCGAACGGGGTCAGGGCCACGCCGAAGATGGAGGTGGTCGGACGGTTGCCGGTGAACACGCGGGCCGGGACGATCTCTTCCGGAGTACCCTCGGCGCGAACCTCGTCAGCGGTCTTGCCGAATGCCAGGGCCTTGGTCTGGGCGAAGTAGTTGCCCAGGAACAGCTCGTGCACGTCCTGGTCGCCGTCCTTGGTCGGGTTCGGGGTGTTGACGAACGCGATGAAGTCGGCCGGGATGAGCTGGGTGCCCTGGTGAATCAGCTGGTAGAAGGCGTGCTGGCCGTTGGTGCCCGGCTCGCCCCAGAAGATCTCGCCGGTCTCGGAGGTGACGGGGGTGCCGTCCCAACGCACGGACTTGCCGTTGGATTCCATGGTCAGCTGCTGCAGGTAGGCCGGGAAGCGGTGCAGGTACTGGTCGTACGGCAGCACGGCGTGGGAGGCGACCTTGAAGAAGTTGCGGTACCAGACGTTCAGCATACCGAGCAGCACCACGACGTTCTTCTCGAACGGGGTGTTGGCGAAGTACTCATCGATCTCGTGGAAGCCGTGCAGGAACTCCTCGAAGCGGGCCGGGCCGAAGACGACGGCCAGAGAGGTGCCGACGGCGGAGTCGACGGAGTAACGGCCGCCGACCCAGTTCCAGAAGCCGAACGCGTTGTTCGGGTCGATGCCGAATTCGGCGACCTTCTCCAGGTTGGTGGAGACGGCGACAAAGTGCTTCTTGATGGCTTCGGCGTTCTTCTCGTCGGAGCCGTCGATGGCGCCCTTGGCCTTGAGCTCTTCGAGCAGCCAGGTGCGGGCTTCACGGGCGTTGGTCAGGGTCTCCAGGGTGGTGAAGGTCTTGGAGACGATGATGAACAGGGTGGTCTCCGGGTCGAGGCCCTTGGTCTTCTCGGCCAGGTCGTTCGGGTCGATGTTGGAGATGTAGCGGGCGGAGATGCCAGCGTCAGCGTACGGCTTCAGAGCTTCGTACACCATGACGGGGCCCAGGTCGGAGCCGCCGATGCCGATGTTGACCACGGTCTCGATCTTGCGGCCGGTCACACCGGTCCACTTGCCGGAACGCACGTCGTCAGCGAAAGCGTAGATCTTGTCGAGTGTCTCGCGCACGTCCTTGACGGTGTCCTGACCGTCAACGATGTACTTGCCCTCGTCTTCGACCGGGCGGCGCAGCGCGGTGTGCAGCACGGCGCGGTCTTCGGTGTTGTTGATGTGCACGCCGGTGTACATAGCCTTGGTGCGCTCATCGAGCTTGACGGCCTTGGCAAGGTTGGCGAACAGCTGGAGGGTTTCCGGCTTGATCAGGTTCTTGGACAGATCGAAGTGCAGGTCGCCGGCGTCGAAGGACAGCTTCTCGACGCGCTCGGCGTCCTCGGCGAACCACTTCTTGAGGCTCACGCCTTCGACCTGAAGCTCGTCATAGTGCTTCTGCAGGGCAGCCCACTCAGGGGTCTGGGTGGCGTCAACGGGCGGATTGATGGCCATAGGATTCCATTCCTTTCATCAGTGACTGGAGCGCCCTTGCACACGGCTCGGATGCGCTCCGTATCACCAAACAGAATACTCACAAATTCGGACATGAACAGAACAAAATGAGTCAGCGATGTCGGATTGCCATCGTTTGCATTATCGAACAGTTCGTGGCGCGGCGCAACCGTCATCTTCGACTGAGCGGTCGCGACACAACCGCCAATCCGCCGATTGGACTTTTCGCTGGGATGTCTTATACTTAATTTCTTGTGCGCGGCTGGCGAAATGCCTTCCGCGAACCAAGCCACTTTAGCTCAGTCGGTAGAGCGGCTCACTCGTAATGAGCAGGTCGTCAGTTCGATTCTGACAAGTGGCTCGGATGCCCTAGGCTGGTCGGTCTGTAATGGCTGTCCGGCCTAGGGTTTTGCATATCTCCCACACCTGTGGAAACGCGGATATGCACGCGCGAGTGGCGGAATTGGTAGACGCGCAGGATTTAGGTTCCTGTGTCTTTGACGTGTGGGTTCAAGTCCCATCTCGCGCACCGGCTTGAGCCTCTTGGAAGCATTGGATTGCCAACGCTTCCGGGAGGCTTTTCGTATATGCGCGCGGCAGCTGCAAGCCCTTGCGGACACCTCTACATATGGCAATGCCAAGGCGGCAAATATAATGGGCCACAGCATTGCGGGTCTGAGCCTGTGCGCCATGAGCCTGTGTGAGTCAAGGAGAGAAGTGTATGTCCGCCATTCTTACGCCGGTTGGTCTGTTGCTGATCATCCTCGCCGGCTATCTGTTCAAGCGGTTCGGCCTGTTCGGGCAGAAGGATTATCGCGTGCTGCAAACCGCGGAATTCAACATCGTGCTGCCCGGTGCCATCGTATACTCGTTCGCCACCAATCCGCATGACATCTCGCTGCTGCTTATTTCGGTATTCGCATTCCTGTTTGCTTTTATCCCGGTCGTGTTCATCTTTCTGGCCACCCGCAAGCGCAATGTGACCGACCGCGCCTTCCTGATGCTCAACGGTGCCGGCTTCAATCTCGGCTGTTTTTCTTTCCCGGTCGTCCAGTCATTCTGGGGTGCGGGCGCGGTGGTGCCGGCTGCGATGTTCGATATCGGCAACTGCGTGATGGTGGCCGCCGGCACCAATGTGCTCACCCAGCAACTGCTGCATATTCAGCCCGGCAAAACACTTGCCGAACAACACGCCGGTTCGGCTCCCACCCTACCGTACGAAAAGCCCAAGGATCGCGACGCCAAACGGCTTGCCCGCCGCGCATTGCTGCGCACCATCGGCAAGAGCTTCTTCGGCTCGGTGCCGTTCGACACGTATCTGCTCATGATCGTGTTGACCGTCGCCAACGTGAAGATTCCCGATTGGATCGCCTCTATAACCCAGCCATTGAGCGGCGCCAACGCGCTGGTGTCGATGCTGATGGTGGGCATGCTCATGGACCTGCCCCAATCCAAGCATGACGTGAAGGAAGTCATGGCCGTCATCGCTTGGCGTATACCGTTCAGCGTCGCCTTCGCGTTGATCGCGTGGTTCCTGCTGCCGTTCTCGGCTTCGATTCGCGCCGTGATGGTGATCTGCGCGTTGGCTCCGATCGCCATTTTCTCCACGCTGTTCACCGACAAAGTACTCGGCAACGCCAAACTGGCCGGCTTCTCGCTGGCAATCACCGCGATGATTTCACTGGTGATGATGGCTGTGGCTCACGCGCTGATGGGCGTGTGAGCAAATGCGCAAGTAGGCACACGGCGGGTGCACGGTCAGACGAGACGCAGCCCACATAGGCTCGTCCCCCGACCGCCAGTTGCTACCGGCGCAGCAGCTTGTGCGCCAGATTGCTCACGCCGAAGCGGAACTTATCCACCGGCAACGTGAATTTTCCTACCATCTGCTCGACGTAGCCGTTAAAGCCCTGCTTGAATTCCAGCACGCCGCGGCCCTCGTCGTTCGGATCGTCGAACACGCCGGAAATGCCGTAGAAGTTGTAGCGGCTCACGCCCTGTTCCACACACAGATGCAGCATTGCTTCGTACTGAATCAGCGCCGAGGCGTAGAACGGCTTGTACTCCTCCAACGAACCGGAATACTGATAGACCACCTCATTGGGGTGACTGACGAACATTGAAGCCGCTGCCGGCAGCACATCGCCCTTCCTGGCATATCCCTCCACCTCAGCCAGACGCTTGTCGGCGGCCGCGAGATTGCGCGATTCCTCCCCCAGCTGACGTTCGATACGCGTGGTCGGACGTTCATCGTATTTCGCCTGCAATCGAGCTACCTTGGCCTGCAACGCCTCACGCTTGGCGGTCATATCCGCCACATATTCGGCGATGTGGATTTCCGCGAGCATGAAATGCGCATCTGCGCCATACGCCTGCTTGAACTGGCGGAAATAGTCCGCGCCACGCGTCGCGAACCCACGGCGTTCACCGGTCCGCCGTTCGATATCGGCGAACACGTCGAACTCGTCGGGGCCGATCTCACGAACGTGCACACCCATCGACTGCGCCCGCTTGACACTCCACTGAGCACGTTTGCCGAATGACGCCAGCAGTTCCTTGCCGTTGGTGATGCCGGTGAGATCCTTGACGTACATCCACTGGCAGACCACGTCATAACCGGTATGGAATCCGCCATGCGTCCAGCCGGCATCGGCGAATCCGGCCAGTAGTGCATCGTTCGGCTCGCCGTCGGGCTGCCCGTTCGAGGAATACAGACGGTAGGCGACGTTAGGCCAGCATGCCACGGAAACAGCATGGTGGCGACGGGCCGATTCACGAATCGCCTCGGTTATGGCCCGCAGCAGAGCCGGATCATCGCTAATGCCGATGGGGCCGAAATATACGGAGCCATCTGCACCGAAACGACCATTGAGGTACAGAATCACGCAGCCGGTTACCAGATTGCCGGATGCGTCGCACACGCCAACGCATTCGGCTTCATGCCCACGAATCTTGGCAAGACGGACCTGCCCGGACCATTGCTGGAAGCTGCCCTGGCTTGTGGCTTCGGAAAGCCGGTCGAGCTCTTCGGGCGTAATCACGCCAAACGTATACGTCGTATCTGTTCGATTCGCAGTCGCGCTCATCTCGTCGTCACCTGTGCCTTATTTCTGTGTCCGTGCTCGCCACTGTTTGTCAGCGATGCAGCAGCTTGTGCGCTGCTTCGGATACACCGAAGCGCAGTCCGTCCACCGGCAGCGTGAACTTGCCCGGAAGCTCTTCCACGAATCCGCCGAAGCGAGTCTTGAACTGCCAGACGCCGTAGGAAGGATCGTTGGCGTCGAAAATACCGGAAATGCCGTAGAAGTTGAAGCGCTCCACGCCACGGGCGATGCAGTCAAGCATCGCCTCGAAGTGGATTAGGGAAGACGGGTAGTAATCCATGAAACGATCGTCCTCGCCGCTGGACAGGCAGACGACCTCGTTCGGATGCCAAAAGTAGACGCCGGCTTCCACCGGAATGACCGGGCCGTCCGAGGCGATGATGCCATTGACTTCGCCGATGGTCTTTTCCAGCGCCGCAATCTTCTTGTCTGCGGTGGCGATGCGCTTTTCCAGCGTTGCCGGGTCGGAAGCACCCTTCTTGGCCGTGCCTTCCGGCTGCTGTTGCGCGCGCTGGAGCAGGCGTTCGAGGTTGCGCTTGTCTTTGGAGGCCGCATTCAGCTTGGATTGCAGGGTGTCCAGATATTCGTCGAAATGGGTTTCGACCACCTTGAACTCGATCAGGTCGCCGAAGGTATCGAACAGACGCTCATAGTAGGCCAGATCGCGGCCCTTGAAGCCTTGACGTGCGGCGCTCATATCGCACAGCTTGACGAAAGTGCTCAGTTCGCCGCGTTCCAGTCGGCGCACGCGCAGACCGGAATCCTGGGCGATGCGGATGTTCTTACGGCGGTACTTGGAGAACGAGGCCAGCAGTTCCTTCTCGTTATGAATGCCGTCAAGCCCCTTGACGAAGTTCCAGCGGTTCACCACGGATTCGTAGCCCACGGTGAAGCCGCCATGTTTCCAACCGAAGCGGGCCATGTTGTCCATCATCGTGGTGTCCGGGTCGCTGGTCGGCTTGCCGTCCAGATCATGCAGACGGTAGACTGCGGCCGGCCAGCAGGATACGCTGATGGCGTGATGGGCCTTGGCCGAACGACGCAGGGCTTCGGTCATCGCCTCAACCACCTGTGGATTGTCATAATCGCACAGCGGTCCGCACCAGACCGAGCCTTCCAAACCGAAACGGGACCGCGTGTACACCACGTAGCAGGCGGCAATCAGCTTGTCACCGCGCTTGACACCCACATAGTCCACCGGACCGTTGAACGCACCCATGGCGGCCATCTGCGAGGTCTGCTGGAAACTACCTTGCACTTGAGCTGCGGAGAACGCATCCAGCTCGGCAGGAGTGATCTTGGTAGGGGTGAGCGAGGCGACGCCTGCATCGGATTGCGTCATAATCGAACCTTCTTACTTGTCGTTACTCTGATCGTTACTCTGGGCTCTGGAATGGCCTGTGTGCTGCGTCCGTTTACCGCGACAGCAGCTTGTGCGCAAATTGCTTCATGGCATAGGCGACCGGTTTGACCGGCAGCACGAACTCGCCCGGAAGTTCCTCGACATATCCGTTGAAGCCCTGCTTGAACTCCAGTACACCACGCCCCTCGTCATCGGGATCATCAAAGACGCCGTCGATGCCGTAGAAGTTGTAGCGAGACAGCCCGTGTTCCACGCAGAAATGCAGCATCGCGTCATGCTGAATCAGCGCGGAGGCGTAGAAGGGCTTGTACTGCTCGACGCTACCGGAGAACAGGTAGATGACCTCGCGCGGATGCTCCACGAATAGTGATGCCGCAGCCGGCAGTACATCCCCGTCTTTGGCGAACTCGGCCGCCTCGTTCAGGCGCTTTTCGACTGCCGCCAGATTGCGGGTCTCCTCCCCCAGCTGACGTTCGGTTTTGGTGGTGGGGTGTTCGGCGTTTTTGGCGGTCAATGCCGCCACCTTGGCCGAAAGCGCTTCACGCTTGGACGTCATGTCCGCTACGTATTCGTCGATGTGGATCTCGGCAACCATAAAATGCGCTTTGCTGCCGAACGCTTCCTTGAAACGGTGGAAATATGCTTCGCCACGGTATTCGAAGCTACGGCGTTCAGCGGTTTGCTGCTCGATTCGTGCGAATACCCCCAGCTCGTCGTCCGACAGCTCACGCACGTGCACACCCATCGATTGGGCACGCTTCACGCTCCACTGGGTGCGCTTGTCATAGGACTTCAGCAGACTTTTCTCATCGGTAATGCCGGTCAGATCCTTGAGGTAGCGCCAACGCGGAACCGCCGTGTAGCCCACGGTGAAACCGCCATGAGTGAAGCCGATCGCCTCGAGCTGTTCTATCAGCTTATTGTCGGGAGCGCCATTCTGGTCATCCGGCAAAGAAGCTCCATTGGTGTCGCGAAGCCGATACGGGGATTCAGGGGTGATTTCCAGCTGTGAAGCACCCTTTGCCTTGGCATGGCGTTTCAGCGCATCCATGAAGAAGGTCAATGCTTCGGTGTCGTGATAGTCGCACATCGGGCCATCATGGATGACCGCAAATGTAGAGAATCGAGAGCGGTGAGTTTCGAACAGTGCCGCCGCGACGATCTTCTCGCCCTCCTTGAGGGCCAAATATTCGACGTCGATCCCCTGCGCGGCGCGAAGGCGTCCCATCGCCGAGGTTTGTTGGAAATTGCCTTGTGGATGCCTGGCGGAGAAATCATCGAACTCCTCGTCTGTCAACTTCACCAGCACAAAATCACGCATGCTTCCCTTTGCCTCCGAGTCAATCAGGCTCACCATGCTAGCATAGCGCGCACACGACGAATGGCGGCCGAGCAGATGAGGTGTGCACATCGTTCGCACTATTGCCGCCACGATGGTCCAAAGAACAAATGGCCCAAAGATGATGAATGTCCGGCTTGCAGTGAATCAAACGCAGTGCTATATTCTCTACTTGGCTCTTGAAGCCACGCCACCTTAGCTCAGTGGTAGAGCATCCCCCTCGTTCGTGGGAAGGTCGGTAGTTCGATTCTATCGGGTGGCTCTTGTTCATCAAGAAGGCCGACGCACTAAGCGCCGGCCTTCTTTCGTATCGCCCTTGCTAGGTCATAGGCGCTTGCTAGACACTCGCCCGATTCGGGGGCTGAGTGCTGAGCCGCGACTCAACTGTGGCTTAGTCGCGGCTCAGTGCAGCTAGACAGCCTAGACGACTTAGTGCAGCAGGGCCTCGATGGCGGGGACCAAGGCTTTCAGCGCCTTGCCTCGGTGGGAAATCGCATTCTTCTCGGCCGGAGTCATCTCGGCGCTGGTCAGCGGCTCGCCTTCATGGTCAGGCTCAGTGCTGACGCGACCGGCAGGCTGATCGTCCGGGACAAACAGCGGATCGTAACCGAAACCGTGTACGCCACGAGCCTCGCGGATGATGTGACCCGGCATGTCGCCGAGCTCCACTGTCTCCGACTTGATGGCGTATCGAGCATGCACCGGGGCAGGGCTCCCAGCGGCAGCCGTGGTGTGAACGGTGATGCCGTCGGCAGCCACTCCACCGGTCACGTCGGCACCGGTCTCGGTGTCCGGGACCACCAGCGCGGCGGCGCAACGGAAGCGCGCGGTACGCTTGTCATCCGGAATATCTTCGATTTGGGCGAGCAGCAGCGCATTATTGGCCTTGTCGTGGCCGTGAGCACCCGCCCAGCGAGCAGACAGAATGCCCGGAGCGTTACCCATCACATCGACGATGAGACCTGAATCATCCGCGACAGCGGGCAGACCGGTACGGATGGCCACAGCGCGGGCCTTGAGTAGCGCGTTCTCCTGGAAGGTGACGCCAGTTTCCACCGGATCCGGCAGGTGAAGGCTGCCAGCGGACACCAGTTCGATGTTTTCGGCATCCGCGCCAAGATCCTCTTCGAGAATGCGGCGGATTTCCACAAGCTTGCCTTCGTTATGGGTTGCGACGACGATTTGCATGAGGTTCTCCTTTAAGAAGGCTCCCCTTGTCAGGGGAGCTGGCTTAGTCTAGGGACAGAGCGGCACGCTGGGCGGCTTGCAGTTCCTTGTTGCCCTTTTCGGCCAAGTCAAGCAGGGTGCCGAGTTCGGCACGGTTGAACGGACGGTGTTCTGCGGTGCCCTGAATCTCGATGAAGGTGCCGGAACCGGTCATGGCCACGTTCATGTCGGTCATGGCCTGACTGTCTTCAATGTATGGCAGGTCAAGCATCGGAGTGCCGTTGATCACGCCCACCGATACGGCGGACACATAGTCCTTAAGCACGCGGCTGGCGGACTTGATATGGCGGTGCTTCTCCGCCCAATTGACTGCGTCGACCAAAGCCACGTACGCACCGGTTACGGAAGCCGTGCGAGTACCACCATCGGCCTGAAGCACATCGCAGTCAAGCTGAATCTGATTCTCGCCGAGCGCCTTCATATCGATGACGCCACGCAGGCAGCGGCCAATCAGTCGGCTGATTTCGTGGGTACGGCCACCGATTTTGCCACGTACGGATTCACGGTCGGTGCGTTCGGCGGTGGCACGCGGCAGCATCGAGTATTCGGCGGTGACCCAGCCGAGGCCGGAGTCCTTGCGCCAACGCGGCACACCGGGAGTAAAAGTGGCGGTGCACATCACGCGCGTGTTACCGCATTCGATGAGCACGGAGCCTTCGGGAGCGTCGGTGAAGTGGCGGGTGATGCGCACAGGGCGCAGTTCGTCGACCTTGCGGCCGTCGGCACGAATTATTTGGTGATTGCCAAGCATGTCTTTGATTTCAACCATGCGCCCCAGCATACGCCATCCGCTCTATGCCTGGATAGCAACTCGTCAACCATCATCGAACTACATCGCGCCGCTCTGATACGTCATCGTTGCCCGCCGCGTTATCACCATTGAGAGTTTCACTCATCCAGAGGGAAGAGTAGCCAATGTAACCAGAGGGATGCGGCCAGTGAGATACGGTCAGAGGACTTTGGTCTCTGTGGTCGAACCGTTAAGCGGACAGCCCAGTGGGCTGTCCGTAGGTAAGGGGAGCAGCTATGCTGCGACGGATTCCTATGGAGACGAAAGTTCTCGTCAGAGAACCTGAGTCTCCGTAGGAATCACTGGCTCGCCCTTCATGAGGCTCTGCGCGGTGATGGGCAGTTCGGACAACGCCTTGGCGTGGTAGTCGTGGGCGGCCATGATGGCGTCATGGCCCTGCCACTGCGCATCGATATGGCCGTGGTCCACGAAATCGACCAGCAGGTTCTTCCACGTCGGTTCGGGCGTGAAACCGGCCAGCTTCTCTTCCGAGCCGGAAATCACGTGTTCGGCTTCGGCTAGCGCGTATTCGTAGGAGCGGAATGCCAACTTGCGACCGGGCACTGTGGCCTTATCCTTGGACTTCTTCATGACCGGAACCATCGTGCCGTCAGCGCCTTCACGCTCGGTGAGCTTGTACACCATCGCACAAGTGGGAGCGCCGGAGCCGGTGACCAGCATGGTGCCCACGCCATAGGAGTCGACCGGCGCGGTCTGCAATGCGGCGAGCGCGTACTCATCCAAATCGTTGGTCACGGTAATGGTGGTGTTCGTGGCACCCAGGGCGTCCAGCTGGTTGCGCACACGCTGGGCCATGGCGGCCAAGTCGCCGGAGTCGATGCGCACGCCACCCAGTTCGGGACCGGCCACTTCGACGGCGGTTTTCACGGCTTCCTCGATGTTGTAGGTGTCCACCAGCAGCGTGGTGTTCTTGCCCAATGCCTCGATCTGCGATTCAAAGGCGTCACGCTCGGAATCATGCACCAACGTGAAGCAATGCGCGGCGGTGCCAATGGCCTTCAGACCATACAGCTGGGCGGCCAGCAGATTGGCGGTACCCTTGAATCCGCCCACTACGGCAGCTCGAGCGGCGGCCACGGCGGCCCACTCGTTAGTGCGGCGTCCGCCCATATCCATGCAAGGACGATCCTTGGCTGCCGACGCCATACGTGAGGCGGCGGAGGCCACTGCGGAATCGTAGTTCAGCACGGATAGAATCAACGTCTCCAGTAGCGTGCATTCGCCGAACGTGCCTTCGACCTGCAAAATCGGGGAGTTCGGGAAGAACATCTCACCTTCGCGGTAACCGCGAATCGTACCGGAAAAGTGGAAGTTCTCCAGCCACTTAATGGTCTCGGGGCTTACCACGTGACGGTCGGCCAGGAACTTCAGATCCGCTTCATCCAAGTGGAAATGTTCCAGCGCATCCAGAATGCGGCCGGTGCCGGCCACCACGCCATAGCGACGGCCTTCGGGCAAGTGACGCGTGAACACCTCGAACACGCACTTGCGGTCGGCGGTACCGTCTTTCAGAGCGGCGTCGAGCATCGTGTATTCATACATGTCGGTCATCAGAGCCGGCGAATAATCGACCATTGCAAGGCCTTTCCTACATAAGTGGTGAAGTTGCACCTAAGTGTAGTCCGGGCAAAGCCGTGCGGGAAGGGCTCGTCTTATTCTCGTATCGCCAGATTCGATATTGCCGGGTTCAGTATCGTCATATCCATCGGCACTATGGCGGTCGGTCACACCGACCATAATCATCACGACCAGCCAATACGCCAGCCGCACCATACGGCCCACTGGCGAAGCGGTAGACTCGATGCATGAGATTCATCGTGGCGTTGTGGCGCTTTGCGATCGCCGGTTTCTGCTTCGTGGGCACATATGAGGCATGGTCCAAACCGCAGTTCTGGGTGTATTTCACGTTCCAGACCGGTTTCGTGCTGGGCATCGTGATGCTGTGGTCCGGCGCGGCCACACTGCTCAAAGGTATTCAGCCGCCTGCATGGCTTAAGGGGTGCCTGACTGTGTACGCCATAGTCACCGCACTGGTGGCGTTCTTCCTGATGCCTCCGGACGACCCGGCATACGTGCCACAGGTTATTGGCATCATGACCAATACGATGCTGCACAAAATCGCCCCGATTATGGCGGTTATCGATTTCGTGCTATTCGACCCGCACCGGCGTTTCCGCTGGCATTACATGTTCTCGTGGCTGGCGTACTTCCCTGCATACTTGGTCTTCGTGCTGGCCCGTGCGGCGATTTGGCCGGGGTCCGGACCGGCGGCCGGCGGCAGTCCGTATCCGTACGACTTCATCAACCTCGACGCACTCGGCTGGCAAGGGTTCGGCATTAGCTGCGGCAAGCTGGCCATAGCGTTCTTCGTGATATCGCTCGTTGTCTGGCTGCTCGACCGCGCACTGCCGAGCAAGGCCTTACTCGGATAGACGCGCCCACGATCGACGCGCATTGGTCTTAGTGCCCAGCCGGCATCCAGCTCAGCACTCGATGGCCTCAGCATTCAATGGAATAGGCGCGGTTTTTGTACTCGCGCCAATCCGGCCAGTCTTCACCGGCGTCGATGGCACGCTTGATGTCGCCATAGTAATGGAGCTTGCGCTGCACGTGCATGGCCGCCTCGTTGAGGGCTCGGCGCTGCTCGTCCAAGGATTCGCGGCGAGATTCCAGCAGATCAAGGATTTCATCGATATGCTCGGGCTCATTGGACTCATACACGAAGAACTTTTTAAGATCGTCAATGGTCATGCCGGCGTTCTTGAAGCAGCAAATCGCGCGCAGACGGTCGATATGGCAGTCTTCGTATATGCGCTGGCCGGTTTCGGTGCGCTCCACGTTGGTCAGCAATCCCTGATCCTCGTAATAGCGCAGCGTAGAGGGCTGCATATGGAACTGCGTGGCCACCTGACGAATGGTGTAGGACATCATGACTCCTTACTGCGGCAACACGCCGAAGCATCGCAGCCGTTTGCATTCAAGTTCACTTGAACTGGAACCATAGTATCCAAGAACACTTACGAATACCGCTCAATCGGCGTCGGTCTGCCCATCGCAGGTAAGCATTCGTAAGAACAAGAATGACATTGTAAGGAGACTCAATGTTCGAGCCAACCGCCATCTATGCCCCCAACCCGCACCGTTACGACACGATGACCTACAACCGTGCCGGCACCTCCGGCCTCAAGTTGCCGGCCGTCTCACTTGGCTTCTGGCACAACTTCGGCGACATCACGCCATTCGACCAGATGAAGTCCCTGGTCTTCACCGCCTTCGACAACGGCATCACCCACTTCGACCTAGCCAACAACTACGGCCCCGAACCCGGCCAGGCCGAGAAGAACTGCGGACTGCTGCTCGCCAAGTATTTCAAACATCACCGCGACGAACTCGTCATCTCCACCAAGGCCGGCTATGAAATGTGGACAGGCCCCTATGGCGACCTCGGCAGCCGCAAGTACCTGCTCGCCAGCCTCGACCAGTCGCTGGAACGCTTGGGCTTGGATTATGTGGACATCTTCTACCACCACCACCCGGATCCGGAAACCCCGCTTGAGGAGACGATGGGCGCGCTGGCTCAGGCCGTGATCTCCGGCAAGGCCCTGTACGTGGGTCTGTCCAACTACGATGGTCCGACGATGGAAAAGGCCGCCGCAATTCTGGCAGAACTGCACGTGCCGTTCATCATCAACCAGAACAAGTACAACATCCTCGACCGCACCGTTGAAAAGAACGGCCTGAAAGAGACCGCCTTCAAGCTGGGCAAAGGCCTTATCACCTTCTGCCCGCTGGCTCAGGGCCTGCTGACCAACCGCTATCTCAACGGCATTCCGGCCGACAGCCGCATGGCTCACGATCCGCGATTCCTCAACGATTCCGCCCTGACCGAGAAACTGCACAAGCAGGTTGTGGACCTGAACAATCTGGCCGCCGAACGCGGCCAGACGCTGGCCGAGATGAGCCTGGCATGGCTGCTGCACGACGGCAAGGTGACCTCCGTGCTGACCGGAGCCTCCAAGCCGCAGCAGATTCTCGACAACATCGGCGCACTGAAGAACACCCACTTCAGCGACGAGGAGCTCAAGCTGATCGACGAGATTTCGGCACGCTAGAAACGTCCTGGCTCCCCTCCTTTGAGGGGAGCTGTCATCGTAGACGACTGAGGGGCAACGGGTGCGAACTCGTTGCCCCCCCCCTCAGTCTCGCTGCGCGAGCCAGCTCCCCCTCAGAGAGGGAAACTCCGTATCTCAGAAATCGCCGTCAGGCTTTGCCAAGCGTCTGGAAGCGCTCGAATCCGCCATACAACGCAACCAGTCTCTCATAGGCCTGCGCATCATAAAACGCGCATGCCCCAGAGGTGAAGGATTTCGCCACCTCCAGCGAGAATCGAGCCGCTTCCTCGACATCGCCACCATGAGTGGCCCCGGTGGCACAACCTGCAACCACCTGTTCCACGGTGATGGCAACGCCAATCACCGGTGCCTGAGTGGCCGTGGCCGGTTGCAGAATGCTGTTGAGATGGTACAGGTCATTGCCATAGGGGGTGATGTCCTGCTGGCTCAACGCAAAGACCTGAGGCATACGGCCCGTGGTACGGGTCATGATGTCCAGCACGTCATTACTGACCGGCAGAATGGCGCCTTTGAGCACTGTGGGAGAAATCGCGAACCCATTAACGTTGATAATACGGTTTCCCTTGGTGGTGTCGATGGACAACACGGCATCCATGCGCGCATCCACTTCCTGCTCATTCATCGCGGCCATATCTATGGGCGAATCCATGAATGGCACAGGCTCATGCGGAATGGTCGGCGCATCCGGGCAGACATGGGTGCCGATGATTACATCACCTTCCAATATGTCGTCGTTATGATGCATCTCGGCAAGCTTAAGCGCCACCGTGAGCGCGGCTAAGGCCCCATCACCGTCGGAGACTTGACCAATCATTTCAGGGCGTGCACCAATACCGCCTAGCCGCCCGACGATGCCCAATGTGGGGGCATCACCTCCAGTCGACTTGCCGTGACGACCGGGAATGACGACTTTGACGCAATCAGTGGTACCCTGATTGCCGCCGACTACGGTGACGGTCACATCCTGAGCGCCGCGCTCACGCAATAGCGCTGCGACCGCCTCTCCACTGGCCTGTGGAGTATCCAGCAGATCGTAGATCTCAAGCATTTGACGCACTAGCATCTCGGAACCTCCACTATTTCTCAGTCTGTGCCATACGAAGATCGCCAGCGGCCTTGATCCTGATTCGGCTGGTCTTGCCCGGATAATAGGCCAGCGGCACATCCTCGGAGTCGATGATCTCCACAGTAGCCTCGTCCGCCCCGGCACGCACAGCAGCGGCAATGGCCTCCCGGCGAGCGTGTTCCAGAGCTTCTTCACGGCCGGTCTCCTCATAGTCAACCAGCTTCTCGAACATGCCGGAGACCTTGGAGATAGCCGAACCAATCGCATTGGCGCAACCGGCGAACTCCGGGCAAGCCACAGATTTAGTGCCGGCCAAATCGTGCGGCAGCAGCACGGCACCGCCGCCAACCAGAATGGCATCGATGGGATCACTGGAAATCTTCATGGAGTCAATGGCGTCCTCCACCATCTCTCGCATCGCTGCATATGCCTTATCGGCAACTTCCTGGCTGATGCTTGCGGTCAGCGAGGGATCGCCAACGTTCGCCTTGCCAAGACGATCGGCAATATCGGTGGCGGTCACCACATCGCCGCCGAAGCAAAGCGCCTTTTCGGTGATTTGGTATCCCACAGAATCGGGGCCTACAGTGACCGTGCCGTCATCATGCTCGCGCACTATGGAACCGCCGCCCAACCCGATGGAGATAACATCCGGCATACGGAAGTTGGTACGTACGCCACCGATGTCAACGGCGACACCGCTCTCGCGGGGGAATCCGTGAGACAATACACCGAAGTCGGAAGTGGTACCGCCCACATCAATCACAATCGCATCATCACGGCAAGTCAGGTAGCTGGCACCACGAATGGAGTTTGTGGGGCCACATGCGATGGTGAGAATCGGATAACGCCGTGCATTATCAAGGGTCATCAAAGTGCCGTCATTCTGGGAGAGGTATACCTCAGCGTTGACGATGCCCTTGTCTTTCAGGCTTTGCGCAAAGCCATCGGTAAATCGTTCGGCCACTTCCGTCAACGCGGCGTTGAGGATGGTGGCGTTTTCGCGCTCGATCAGACCCATGGAGCCGATTTCGCTGGAAACGGATACTGGGAAATCCTCGCCAAGAATCTCATGGGCGATTTGCGCCGCACGCACCTCGTCATCGTTGCGCATGGTGGAGAACACGCAGGAGATGGCCAAGGCTTTGATCTTGCCCTTTACTTTGTTGAGAAATGCGCGGCAGGCTTCCTCGTCGAACTCGTTGAGACGCTTGCCGTTGAACTCGAAACCGCCGCCGATGATCATCCAGTCGACGCACACAGCCCGAATGGAATCCTCCCAATCCACCATCGGAGGAATGCCCTCGGTGGCAGGTGCGCCAATACGCAAGATGGCGATTGGGGACAGGCCCTTACGCTCGACAATCGCATTTGTGCACTGCGTGGTGCCCAACATGGCCTGGTTGATCAACGCGGCATCCACACCGGATTCCTCCAGTACCGCATCGACGGCATTCATAATACCGCCGTATACATCTTTGGTTGTGTGCTGTTTCACGGCAGCCACCACGTTCATGCTCTCATCAATCAGCACGGCATCGGTGTTCGTTCCACCGACATCAATTCCTAGCTTATACATGGTCACTCTCCTTTGCGCTTCGACCGTTCTTCAACGGGAATGTATTCTGTGTCAATGCCGAAATATCGAGGGCCAACAAGTTCCAAGCCCGCTTCGCTGCGCCACTGCGGCGCGCAGGGTAGGCCGACCACAAGAACTCGTTTGCCGTATTTCACGGCTTCGTTGGGGACTGGAATATAGGTGTCATGGTCCACCAGGCAAATCAGATCGGGAGCCGTAGCGAGGGTCTCGCCGTCCACCACGCATTGCAGGTTCTCATTCTGGTATTCGACATAAGCTTCATGCTGCTTGTCGGAGCCAATGCCCTCAAGCACCACTTTGCCGAAGTTGAATGCACCACGGGTTTCGCGCAGGACATCAATCACCTTGCCGCTAAATAGTCGGCATCCGCCAGTGAGTTCAAGGAAACGCTGCTCAGTGGTGGTGTCGATAAGCCCTTCCTTAATGGAGCGAATCGCTTTGCCGAGCTGCTCGGATTTGGTCACGATGCCGGAGACGCCCCAATCACGGCACATCTTTGCACTCATCGTGTATAGGCAAATCATCAATTGTCCGCCGACGATGTTCGTAATCGAACGAGCGATGTCCTCGGTCCATTTGTTGGACACGTTGTTCATTACACCGGCGTTGCCTTTCTCGTCACTGTAAGCAAGCGGTGTGGCCGAGGCACCACCGATGGTGAACGTGACCATCTGCAGCTCAGGAAAGGCACGGCCCATACCATCCGCATCCACCAGCGGGATGCCTCGACGGGCGGCAGCGGCAATCGGCAACATCGAGTTGACGCCTCCAGCTTCCATCGGCATAGTGGCGTATATCTTCTTGCCGGAATACTGTTCGACCAAGTCGAACAGACGGTCGAAGTCGTCCTTGCCACCGCCTTTTTCCGTCATTACGGTAGGCGCACCCATCATGGCGCATGGGGCAATGAACGCATCATCCGGAACCTCATCCGGCTCGATCAGCGTTACCGGGCCGCATTCCTTGACGGCTTGCATGGCCATCAGACGTCCAATATATGGGTCTCCTCCTCCACCTGCTCCCAGTAGCGAAGCACCTAGGGCTATATCGTTGATCTCATCGACACCGATGGTTCTCATCACATTCCCTTTCTGTTATTGACATGTTCTGCGTTGCAATCCCGGCCAGCAGCGGCCGGCATGGCACGTTACGCGAGTACGGAGCGAATCTGCTCGTATGGGATGTAGTCGAGGTCGTACCCGAACCATCGGGGGCCGGCCAGGTCGATGCCCGCCTGAGTACGCCACACCGGATCGCACGGAAGAACCAGCATGATGACACGCTTGCCATACTTCAAACTCTCGGTAGTGACCGGAATGAACGTATCGCAATCGACCAGACAGATCAGGTCTGGAGTCGTGGCCACGGGCTCCCCGTCAAGATATGCGATGAGGTTTTCATTCTGGAATTCGATGGCTCCGGTGTGCCCGCGCGAGCCCCGGATACCATCCAACTGTGCGCGGCCAAAGTTGAAGCCACCGCGGGTCTCGCGGGTCACGTCGCAGATCTTTGCCTCAATCAGGCCCACCGCACCGATCTTGTCGAACAGAGCGGCACGAGGCGAAGAGTATCCCTCATCCGAAGCAATCTGTTTGATGGATCGGATGGTTTCTCCGATGAACTTCGCCTTGGTCAGGGAGTCGCGCACAGCGGCGCGTTTCATCGTCTCACCGGACATGAACTGGCCGAGAGCAATACCCTGGCCGCCCATCGCATCGACGGTGGCACGTCCAAGGTTCTCCATCCAATCATTGTCGACGGTGGTGAGCATGGCCACGTTGCCTTTTTCATCGGCGAACGCCATAGGCCAGGTGTGCACGCCGGCAATGTTGTACGAATCCTGCTGCAGGCCGGGGAACGCGCGTCCCATACCATCCACATTGACCAGCGGGATGCCGGCAATAGCAGCGGCGGCCACGGGGATGACCGAATTCATGCCACCGATCTCGGACAGAACGATCGCGTCGAGCTTGCGCCCCAACTGTTCTTCCTGCGCAGCGAGCAGGTTGGTGATTTCACAGCCGTTGATGCCTTTTTCCGCCAATACACTGGGAGCGCCCACTCCACCGATGGTGGCGACCAGCCATTCATCCGGCACTTCGTCGGCATCGTAGAGTTCGACGCTGCCGGCTTTGTCCAACGCCTGACGGGCGATAAGACCGCCCACATAGGGGTCGCCGCCGCCTCCCGCGCCAAGCAGGGATGAACCAAGTGCGATATCGGGGATGTCCGAAGATACGAGATGACGCATATCACTGCCCCTTCCGCGTCAACAGAATGGGACCGTCGAAGCTCGGCAGCTTCATCAGCTTGTACACGGCCACATACAGCACGATGGACACGACTATGCCATTGACCGGACCAAGGAAGAATGGGTGGTCAAGGAATGCAAGTGCCGGCACCGAAGCAAATGTGCCACCGGTAATCAGAGCCACGATCGATCCCACGATGAACGAAACCAGACCAGGCACGGAGAACCCGTCAAGTGGCTTGAAGTTTTGCGGACGGGCCTTGCGAACAAACCAGTAATCTGCGATCATCGAGCCCGCGAGCGCTGGAATCATCGCGGAAAGTACGGTCAGGAACATCTGGAAGTAGTCCATGATGCCAGCCACGGCAAGCATAATGCCAAGAATGCCAGCGATGGTGGTGGAAACGCGATAGCCCTTATCTCCCTTGTCGGCGATGACGGCGAAAGCGAGTCCTGCAGAGTAGGCGTTGCCCACGTTGACGGACCACGTGGATAGCACAAGAGCAATCAAAGCGGCTCCGGCAAGACCCATGGATGCCATGATCTGGGAAATATCGCCGCCCGATTCGGGCTTGACGACGGAGAGCATCGCACCCATCATAAGCAGGATGACCATGGGTGGCCAGATGCCGATGATGCTGGACAGCACTGCACCTTTTCGATCACGCGCGTAACGGGTGAAGTCGCCCACAGTGGCGCCGCCGACGGCGAAGAAGCCCACGGCAATATTGATACCGGCTACCAGTCCCATGCTTTCCTTGGGCACGTAGGAGGTCAACGTGCCCATGCCCGTATTGGACAGGGAGGCAAACAGGCCATAGGCGCAAATGATGAACAGCAAAGGAGCCGCGATGTAGTTGACCCACTTGACGCCGTCGAAACCGAGGATGGCGGTGACGAGCATCAGCGCGCCCAGCACGATAGAGCAGATTTGCGGCGAAACGTCTAGCCCGAGCTTGCCGACCATCAGGGAGAATGAGGATCCGCAGACTGCCGCCTGCACACCGAACCATCCGATCAGTGAGACACCCAGGATGATTGAGATGATGTAGCGTCCGCCCTTGCGTCCCAAGGCTGCAGTGGACATAGCGGAGGTGGGAAGGCCGGTGTCGGTTGCTTCCATGGCCACGAAACACATGTAGGCGAGAATGATGCCAAAACCGATGAATGCGGCCCAGAATGCATCCCACAAGGTCAGTCCTGCGCCGAGTACCGCACCGGTCATCAGGGTGGACACGTTGATGGAATTACCGATCCAGATGCAGGCGATGGACCACCATCCGCGCCTGTCGCTATCCGGAATATGAAGGCTGTCTGATTCGAAAGCCGGCTCCTGTGCCGGCGCGACGGCCGTTGTCTGTGTCATGGTTATGGCACACTCCTTGAACTACTGATATATTTACGGTTTTTATACGAGACGAGGGCCGGATCATCGTCTTCCTCTTTTGATGGGAAAACAATGATCCGGTCCCGACACTTCACATCAGGGCAGCAATACCTTGCCGTATAGCTCCGGTCTGCGATCGCGCAGGTACGGGCTGGTCTGCCGGTTGGAAACGACGTCGGCGAGGTCAATCTCCACGTTCAGCACGCCTTCGCCCTCGTCGGGCAGCTCCGCAACGACGCGCCCTCTCGGGTCACACACCTTGCTATGGCCGCCCATATACAGGTCCTGCTCCCTGCCGTACCGATTCACGGCACAAAGAAACACCGTGTTCTCCAATGCTCGTGCAGGTACGTTGATGTCCCATACATCATGGTCAGGCTCGCACCAGGCGGACGGGCAAAGCACAATCTGAGCCCCTTGCAGGGCAAGCATGCGCGCCACTTCCGGATAGCCCATGTCATAGCAAATCATGATGCCGATGGTTCCGAAGTCGGTTTGGAACACGGGAGTGCCGTTGCCGCCCCGGAAATAGAACCTCTCCAAAGCCCACAGATGCTGCTTGTCGTAGACACCCGCCACGTTGCCTTCGCGATCGATAAGCACGGCGCTATTGAACGGCACACCCGGCAGGTCATCGTGATAGAGCGCGATGGGAGCCACCACATACACACCGGCCTGTTTGGCGGCCTCGCGCAATGCGGTAATGGTCGGGCCGTTCACGGGCTCCGCAAGTTCGGTGATGCGCGGACCCACAATGCTCAGTTCGTATCCGGTAGTGAACATCTCCGGGAACATGATCATGTCCGAACCGTCAAGGCCGGCCTGACGAATCATGGGGATGGCCTTGACAACGTTCGCCGGAGGGTCACACAGTTTGCTTTCAAACTGCGCCAACGTAATCTTCGGCATTGCTCCGTCCTCCTACAGGACCTGCTTGGTGCGGGCGAACTCCACGGTCTCGACGCCCTTGACCTTGGCATAGACGACCATGATGACCCAGTAGAGGATGCCGGAAACAATCAGCGAGTTCAGGCCGGGGATGCCAATCGAGTAGATGCTGGTGACCTCGCCCACTGCGAATCCGATAATCCACACGGCAAGCGCCACCGGGTTCCACTTCTCCACGCTTTCCGGCAGGGTGCCCGCTTCTCGGGTGGCTTCAAGATCTTTGCGGCCGCGACGCAGAATGTAGTAGTCGACGACCATTACGCCAGCGACCGGAGGAATGGCGACGCCCAACAACGTCAGGAAGCCAGTGAAGTAGTTGATGATGCCGATTACGGACAGGAATGTGCCTACGATGCCCAGGCCCCAGACAAGTGCGTCACGGTTGAGCTTACGGTTGAACAGCGCATTAATCATCGTGGACAGGCCAAGGGATGATGAATACAGGTTGATGTCATTGAGCTTGACGGTGGAAGCCACAACAATCAGTACGCCGATTACACCGGAGGTGGCCATCATCATGTCGACCACGTTATTGGTACCAGTGGCGTGAGCCAACAGCACTGCCAATAGGTTCATGCCCAGCTCGCCAACAAACGTGCCGATCAGGGTCATCCAGAACACCTCGGTGCCGTTACGCAAAAATCGACCGTAATCGGGAGTGCAGATGGCACCTGCGATAAAGCCGCCAGCCACGATGGTGGTTGCGGCGCCCAGCGAAAGCGCCGGACCAGGGGCAGGAGTGTTGAACAGCGAGGACAGCGGATTGGACTGGAACATCACGAAGGATGCATACAGCACAACGACGATGAACAGCGGCACAAATACCGTGGCGAAGTTGGCGATGGCCTTGACTCCGAAAACCACCAACACTGTGATGGCAATGCCGGTAACGATGGACCACGCGGGGGTCTCGAACTTGCCAAGGAAGTCAGTGAACGAAAGAATGTTCGCCATGCCTTCGCCGAACACCGAGTTCTGCACGCCGAACCATCCAACCATGGAAATGGCCATCACGCCGCCGAAGATGGCGGAACCCATTTTACCGAATCCGGTCCAACGGGACAGCAGACTGGTGGACAGGCCTTCACGCGCCGCCGCAGTACCCAGCGCCCAGCTAATCACCTGCAATAGCACTGATCCGAGCATTGTCGCCCAGAACGCGCCCCAGAAACTCATGCCGTAGCCGAGGGATGCACCGAGCACCAGCTGAGAGACGCAGCATATGCTGCCGATACGGATTACCAGAATCCTCCAGAACGGCTGCTTGGCCTCGGCCGGAACACGAGACAGGGTGTAGTCGCTGTCCTGAATGGGCTCATTCTGTGTCTGGGATATCTTGCTTGCGGAATCCTCATTGCCGGCAACTTGCGTTTGTGAAGACGCCATATGCCACTCCTTTTCGCGAAGACAACAAATATGGCGCTATTGCTACCCTCCCCCCGTGGCTAACGTGTTACGAAAGTATGAAGAGAGTACTTATAACGGCTGATCATCGGTGATCAAAAACCGCAGAAAATAGCGAATCCTTTGGTCACATCGTGATTCCGACAGCGAAAATCCACATAATGGACATATCCATATACGACAGCTGAAACACAAACCACCATTTTCCCCGCTTGTGAATATGTAACACTAACGCAACCTCAGTGTCACATATCCGGGAAATCTAGTGGACCCGCGCCCGCTACTCCCCTCAGTCGTCTACGACGACAGCTCCCCTCAGAGAGGGGAGCCAAGCAATAACCCGCAGCAGCTCAGCGCGTCATTTCCTCGTAGATGCGCTTGCAGTCAGGGCAGACGGGGTATTTGGACGGATCGTGCTTGGGCACCCAGACCTTGCCGCACAGGGCCACCACCGGACGGCCGGTCGCGCGGGATTCCGCGATACGGTCCTTGGACACATAGTGTGCAAAGCGGTCGGCGTCGCCGCCATCGTCGCGCACCGGCGATTCCTTGGTCTCCGGACGTTCCAGCACGGAGGTTCCGGCACCCTGGTCGGGGTTGCGCAGCGGTTCGGCGTCATTGGAGAACAGATCAGCAAAAGTCATAGTGCACTTCTTTCCTCGTAACTGTACGATTCAACTGCATCCCATCATAGATTCCCATCGCAAACCGCGAAACCCTCCGCATGTAACATGTGGCCGCACGAAGCGCACCATTGCACACCATTCGCGGTAGGCTAGAAGGCATGACTATCGCAGTATGCCCCGGCTCGTATGACCCCGTTACCGCCGGACACTTGGATGTAATCGAGCGCTCGGCGCGGTTTTTCGACGAGGTGCATGTGGTGGTGGCCGTCAACGCCGCGAAAACACCGATGTTTTCCGAAGCCACCAGAGTCGACGTGATCCGCCGTGCCCTTGACAAAGCCGGTTGCAAGAACGTCACTGTTTCTTCCACCGACGGCCTGATCACCGACTACTGCAAGAAGGTCGGCGCCACCGTTATCGTCAAGGGTCTGCGCCAGAACGGCGACTATGAAGCCGAGCTCGGCATGGCGCTGGTCAATCGCAAGCTCGCTGGCATCGAAACCCTGTTTTTGCCGGCCGATCCGATTCTTGAACACATCTCCAGTTCCATCGTCAAGGACGTGGCCCGCCATAGAGGCGACGTGACCGGCATGGTACCCGATTGTGTCGTGCCGATGCTGGCCGATGCCCTGGCCGAGGAACGTCAGCGGAAGGACTGATGCACTAATGACTATGAGCGATGACCACCCCACTGGATACGTCGATCTGACCAAACCGAATGCGGACGCCGCATCGTCCACTCCGGAGCCGTCCGCCCCGGAACCGCCCGCGTCTACGCAAGCCGCGCCGGCACCCACCGAAGAGGCCGATGTTCTCGCCGGATCGCCGCCCGCCGCGCCTACCCCTACTCCGGCACAGATGCAGGCCAAAGTGCAGGCCCAAGCAGCTCAGCAGACCCGGGCACAAGCTCAGACCGCTCAGGCCGCCGGCACTCGCCCCTCGTTCATGAACGAAATGCCCGACCTGCGAGAAACCACGGACGACGACCCGGCCACGGTCAAAAGCCGCGAGGAATTCACCACGGTGTATGACATCATCGACCAGCTCGAGGCGGCACTGGGCGAAGCGAAGTCCAGCATATTCGCCCCCGGCATGGTGAAGGTTGACCGCGACGAATTCACCGACCAGCTTTCCGAGTTGAAGAAAATGCTGCCGGTGCAGTTGGAGCGCGCCTCCGCCCTCATGCGCGAGGCCGAGCGCCGTCTGGAATCGGCACAGACCCAGTCCAACGCCATCGTCACCTCCGCACAAAGCCGCGCAGCCGACATGATCAAGGACGCCAACGAACAGGCACAGTTCCTGGCCGGCCAAGAGAACGTCACCGAGCTTGCACGGCAGAAAGCGCGCGCGATTCTTGACCAGGCACAGACCAGAGCCGACCATCTGACCCAAGGCGCGGACCAGTACTGCACTACGGTGATGGAAGGGCTGTCCCAGCAGCTCGGCAAACTCAGTCAAGATGTGCAGGCCGGTCTTAACGTGCTGGAAGAGCGCCAGCGCGCGGCCCGCGAACAGATGCCGCACCTGACGCTGAACGACTATCCCGAAGCCCAGTAACGCCAGCAACGCCGGCAACATCAGTAACGCGAAATAACGCCAGTAACGAATAACTCCAGCCAACATACGAAAGGCACCAAGAACATACCATGGCACGAGTTGAAGATTCCCCGTGGGCCATTCCGGTAGCGCAGATTGCTTCGCGCGCCGGTCAATCCAAGCCGATTGACGCCGATTTCCCGGCACCTTCCGGCATTGGCGACAGCATTGTCGGCATCAAGGAAGGTGAGCCCGTACACGTGAGCGGGCAGTTCGATTCGATTGTGGACGGCCTGATCTTCACCGGCCGCCTGGTCGCGCCATTCGTCAGCGAGTGCACGCGCTGCCTGAAGCCGATTGACGAGGACTGGCCGGTTGATGTGACGGTGTTCTTCCCGTACGAGTCGGGTCAGGACAAGGCCAACGGCAAGGGCGGCAAGAGCAAGAAGGACGACGAAATCGACATCATCGCCGGCGAGGACGAGTCGGAAGACACGTATCCGCTGCTGGAGAACGGCGCATTCGCGGACATCGAGGCGATGATCCGCGACACGCTGGTCGAATCGCTGCCGTTGCAACCACTGTGCCGACCGGATTGCAGGGGTCTGTGCTCGCAGTGCGGTGCCGATCTGAACGAGGATCCCGACCATCATCACGATGTGACGGATATCCGTTTTGCCGGATTGGCGGGGCTCAAAGCCCAGCTCGAGGCCGAGCAGAACGGCGAGCAGGCCGAGTGACGCGCGCCTGAACGAAGTTTGTACGAGCCGTGCGTTAAGATAACGGACGCTTAAGCTCAATTGTTCGAACGAAATAGAGGATACTCAAATGGCACTGCCTAAGTACAAGACCTCGCGCGCCAACACGCATTCGCGTCGCGCGAACTGGAAGGCCACCGCTGCTGCGACCGTGAACTGCCCGAACTGTGGCGCTCCGGCCCTGCCGCACATGGCTTGCCCGAGCTGCGGTAACTACCGCGGCCGCACCTACCGCTCCGCCATCCAGCCGGCTCACACCAAGTGAGTCCTGCGATAACGGCTTGAATGAAGGCCCTGCCATCGACGGGTGGCGGGGTCTTCGCATAAGTGCACCATTGCGTACACCATCGCATCGCAAACAACACAACACAACACATCACCATCGCGTGAAGGACCATACAACAATCATGAGTAATGAAACCCCACAGCAGCCGACGCCGGCCAACGAGCTTCTTGAAGCGTTGGGCACCACTCTCAGCCCGGATCTGCTCGTGCAGGCACTCACCCACCGTTCCTTCTCGCATGAGCACCCCGGCGTGGCCAATTACGAACGCCTCGAATTCCTGGGAGACGCGGTGCTCGAACTGGTCTCCACTGAAACGCTGTTCACCATTCACCCGGATATGACCGAGGGGCAACTGGCCAAGATGCGCGCCAAGGCCGTCTCCGAAGACGCGCTGAGCGCCATCGCCAAAACCAAGCTCAAGGTGGGCCCCTACATTCTGCTGGGTCACGGAGAAGCCGAGCAGGGCGGCGCGGAGAAGAACTCCATCCTATGCGACATCGTGGAATCGCTCATCGGCGCGACCTTCCTGGAACACGGCATCGACGAGGCACGCAAGGTGATTCACCGGCTTATTGACGACACGCTCGCCGAAGTGGCCACCGAGGGCCCGGCACTTGACTGGAAGACCTCGCTGACCGTCAAGGCGCACGGCCTCGGCAAGGAGGAGCCTGTCTACCATATGGAGGTCTCCGGCCCGGAATACGCGCAGATCTTCACCGCGCGCGTCTCATTGGGCGAGAACGGCGACATCATCGGCATCGGTAAGGGCTCCAGCAAGCGTAAGGCGCAGCTGGCGGCCGCCGAAGCGGGCTGGAAGTCACTGGACTCGTTCAAGACGCGGACTAAGTAAGCCCGCTGTCGGATTTGCGAATAGACTAATACCAACATGAGCGACGAGTCGCGCCGGGGCCACAAGTCTCGGGGAAGCGACTGGAATCAGACACGCGGGCACCCGGCCCCATCCCAAGGTCGGGCAGGTTCGCGACAAAACCTATGAGGTGAGAGGAATCATGGCTTTACCCACGCCTTTGCAGGCATTCAGCGGTGTACCGAAAATCAACACGGCCCCCGATAAGCAGACCATCGTCGATGGCGAGAAGATGACTGGCGCCCAGGCGCTGATTCGTTCGCTGGAGGACCTCGGCGTCGAGGACGTCTTCGGCATTCCTGGCGGCGCGATTCTGCCCGTCTACCACGAGATCAAAGACAACACGAAGTTCCGCTTCGTGCTTATGCGCCACGAGCAGGCCGCCGGCCACGCCGCCGAAGGCTACGCACTGGCCACTGGCAAGGTGGGCGTGTGCATCGTGACTTCCGGCCCGGGTGCCACAAACGTGGTCACGGCCATTGCGGACGCGAACATGGACTCCGTGCCCATGGTCGTGATTACCGGTCAGGTGGGCGTGCAAGCCATCGGCACTGATGCCTTCCAGGAGGCGGATATCGTGGGCATCACCTACCCGGTGTCCAAGCACTCCTTCCTCGTGACCCGCGCGCAGGACATTCCTCGCGTGCTTTCCGAGGCGTACTACATCGCCAACACCGGCCGCCCCGGCCCGGTGGTCGTGGATCTGACCAAGACCGCACAGACCGGCGACATGTACTACTCATGGCCGCAGCGCATGATTCTGCCCGGCTACAACCCCACCACCAAGGCGCACGGCCGTGTGCTGTCCGACGCGGCGAAGCTGTTCTCTCAGTCGTACCGCCCGGTGCTGTATGTGGGTGGCGGCGCCGCCCGCTCCAACGCCGGCGCACAGGTCAAGGCTCTGGCCGACCTGACCGGCGCTCCCGTGGTCACGACCCTGCCCGCACGCGGCATCATTCCCGACTCCGACCCGAAGAACCTCGGCATGCTAGGCATGCACGGTACGATTGCCGCAACCGGCGCCGTGCAGCGCGCTGACCTGCTTGTGGCCATCGGTGCACGTTTCGACGACCGCGTGACCGGCAAGCTCGACGCCTTCGCACCGACCGCCCGCGTGATTCACATTGACATCGACCCGGCTGAAATCGGCAAGAACCGTCAGCCCGACGTGCCGATCGTGGGCGATGTGGCTACCGTGCTCGACGACTTGATTCCCGAGATTCAGCGTACGCAGGCCATTCAGGGCAAGCCGAATCTGGCCCCCTGGTGGAAGGCGATCGACGGCTGGCGCGAGGAATACCCGATGACGTGGGATGAGCCGACCGACGGATCGCTGGCCCCGCAGTGGGTCATCAAGAAGCTCTCTGAGATGGCCGATCCGTCCACCATCTGGGTGACCGGTGTGGGCCAGCACCAGATGTGGGCCTCGCAGTTCATCGATTTTGAGAACCAGCACGCTTGGATCTCCTCCGGAGGCCTCGGCACGATGGGCTACGGTCTGCCGGCTGCCATCGGCGCATCCGTGGGCTCGGCCCGTGAATTCGAGGGCAAGAAGCCGGTGTGGCTGATCGATGGTGACGGTTCCTTCCAGATGACCTCTGAGGAGCTGGCCGCCGCGTTCCTGGACCACGCTCCGGTGAAGATCGCGATTCTGAACAACTCCGTATACGGCATGGTCCGTCAGTGGCAGACGCTGTTCTACGAGCACCACTACTCGCAGACCAACCTGCTCGATGGCGAGGCGCATGGCGTCGACGGCGAGTCGGCACTGGCCGACGGCGATGCGCCGCTCGAAGTGCCTGATTTCATCAAGTTGGCCGAGGCATACGGCTGCGTGGGTATCCGCGCGTTCACCGAGGAAGAGGCGATTGCCGCCATCGAAAAGGCGAACCAGATCAACGACCGCCCGGTGCTGATCGACTTCCGCGTGTGGAAGGATGCGATGGTGTGGCCGATGGTAGCCGCCGGCGCCCCCAACGACGAGGTGACGTACAAGCCCGGCATCAAGCCGCTGGCTGGCGGCACCCCGGCTCCGGGAACCGGTCCGGACGAGCATGCGACCGGCGTGTTCGAGCACGAGACCGCCGCTGCCACTGCGAGCGAGCACTGAGGAGAGGAGAACACTCATGGCTAACTATCCTGCATCCCAGCCTGGTTCCCAGCGTCATACGCTGTCCGTGCTGGTGGAGAACCGCCCAGGCGTACTGGCGCGTATCGCCGGCCTGTTCGCCCGCCGTGCGTTCAACATCAACTCGCTGTCCGTCTCCCCCACTGAGCGTCCGGACATCTCTCGCGTCACGGTGACCGCCGACGTGGAGGCCGTGCCGCTGGAGCAGATCATCAAGCAGCTCAACAAGCTGCTGCATGTGCTCAAAATCGTGGAACTCGACCCGAACTCCACCGTGGAACGCGAACTGGTGCTCATCAAGGTGGCCGCCAACGAATCCAACCGTTCCGACGTGCTGGAGATCGTGCGTCTGTTCCGCGTGCGCGTGGTGGACGTGAATCCGGAATCGCTGACCATTGAGGCCACCGGTGCCGAAGGCAAGATCGACGCCCTGCTGGGGCTTTTGGAGCATTACGGTGTGATTGAGCTGGTGCGCTCCGGTGCCGTAGCCGTGACCCGCGGCCCGCGCGCCCTGAGCGAAAAGGTCGTCGGTTCCGAGGTTACCGGGCGCTGATTCGGCGACTGCGGGAAGACCCAGTCCAAGCTCAAAAGGCGGATGTGCATGATGCATATCCGCCTTTTTTCATGCGTGCATACCTCATCACCCGTACTGCAAGCAAAACGACAGCACCTCATGCTAGCATTATGACAGCAACAAGGAGGTGCATCATGGCAACATTGACCATCCGAAAAATACCCGATGAGCAGATTCAGCAGCTCAAAGAAGTGGCTGAGAAAAACAACCGCTCCATGGAATCTCAGGTGCGATCCATTCTTGAAGAATGGCTGGCTGGCACGGTGGCGCATGAAATCACGCGAAAGACCAATTTCTATGACGAGATCCGCGAATTCATGAAGAACATGGATTTTGAGGGACTCGACAAGGGGGAACTCCCACTATCCGAGCGAAATTCCGCCGATTCCCGACCGCCAGTATCTTTTGAATAGGAATCGGCCATGATTATTCTGGACACCAACGTCATCAGCGAAATCATCAAGAAACAGCCAGACGAACACGTTGCCAATTGGCTGAGGAACCAAGATACAAGCAATTTGGCAACCACCGCCATCACCGTCGCCGAGTTGTTGGCCGGAATATGTCGCATGCCTGAAGGCAAACGACGAAAGTACACAGATACGACCGTCAAGCTGGCGCTTATGACATTAGAGGACAGAACGTTCGCATTTGACACTCAGGCAGCTGCGGATTATGCCCATATCCTTGTCGAACGCGAACACAGGGGCACACCTACCAGTATTCAAGACGCCATGATTGCGGCAATTGCCCATTCCTGGGATGCGGCCATAGCCACGCGCAATATCAAGGACTTCGAAGGTACCGACGTGGAATTGATTAATCCGTGGGAGTTTGCATAGCGGGAGGCCCCGGCAAACTGCCGAGGCCTTGTGAACGTTACGGTTTCTCCCGCTACTCCAATTGTTCGGAGAGTTCGAGCCATTCGGCTTCGAGACCATCGCTTTCAGTATTGACGGCGGTGAGTTGTTCATTGAGCTTGTTGAGACCCTCGTAGTCGCTCGGGTCATGGGCGGCCATCTGCGCCTCGAGATCGGTCTTCTGCTCTTCCAGTTTGGCAAGCTTGCGCTCGATGGCATTCACGCGCTTGGATGCCTCGTGGAAGGCCTTGCCGGTGAGCTTCGAGGTAGAGTCCTCACCGTTATTGGCTCCCTCTGACGAGGGAGCTGTCCGCGAAGCGGACTGAGGGAGAGATGCGGCAGCATTGACGGCGGCCGCCTTACCCTTACCAGACTTCGCCGAGCTGCTACCGGTGCCCGCGAAGCCAGGCGTGTCAGCCGGCAATCCCTTGCCGTTCTTAATAGCCTCAACCATATCGAGGTAATCCTGCACACCACCGGGCAGATGGCGTACCTTGCCGCCGAGCAGGGCAAACTGCTGATCGGTGACGCGCTCCAGCAGGTACCGGTCGTGGGATACGACAATCAACGTGCCCGGCCAAGTATCGAGCAAATCCTCCATGACGGCGAGCATATCGGTGTCCAGATCGTTACCGGGCTCGTCCATGATGAGCACGTTCGGCTCGTCGAGCAGGATGAGTAGCAACTGCATGCGGCGCTTCTGACCACCGGAGAGATCGCGGATCGGTGTCATCAGTTGGGCGGATTCGAAGCCGAGACGCTCCATCAACTGTCCCGGCGTCACTTCCTTGCCATCCACAATGTAGCTCGGCTTATAGCGGGAAAGCACTTCCTTGATCTTGTACTTGCCGAGTTTCTCCAGCTCATCAAGGCGCTGCGAGAGCACCGCGAACTTCACCGTCTTGCCAATGTTCACATGGCCTGCGGTCGGGGTGAGTGTGCCATCAATCAACTTAAGCAGCGTGGACTTGCCGGCACCATTCGCACCGACGATGCCGAAGCGGTCGCCGGGGCCAATCAGCCAAGTCACATCATCCAAAATCTCACGGCCGGAAACCGTCACCTTGCGTGCAGCCGAGGTGACACCGGCTGCAGCAGTGTCATCATCCGAATCCGTTGCAGCAGTGCCACCGCCGATGGTTTCACCACCCGTGTTCATGCGACGAACCTCGCGATCGTCAGCAAGCTGCGGATTGCCGCTCTCAGCCTCGGCCTTCTTACGCGCTTCCTCAGCGGACTCGACGGCTTCCGGCACGCCGGCGTCCACCAGGCGCGGGTCAGTCAGGTCGGTGACCGCCACCTCAACGGAACCATGCAGCTGCGGCTCGGCGTACATGGCGTTGACCACATCCACGCGGGAAGCGGACGCGGAGAGCGCCGCCACATCCGGGTCGATATCGGCCATGCCCTGCGGTTTTTCGAAAATCTGCGTCACGTCGACCAAATCGACCACCTGTTTGCCGAGACGGGAGGTGGCCATTTGCTTCAGTTCAAGTGTGTTACGCATCGGCGGCACATCGGCAATCAATTCGCGTGCGGCCTTGACGTGGAACTTCTGCTTGGTGGAGCGGGCACGAGCACCGCGGGAAAGCCATGCGAGCTCCTTGCGAGCCAGATTGCGGCGCTTGGTTTCGCGCACATCGGCTTGGCGATCGCGTTCCACGCGCTGCAGCATATATGCGGAATAGCCGCCCTCGAACGGCTCGATCACGCCATCGTGGACTTCCCACATCGATTCGCAGACCTCGTCCAAGAACCAGCGATCGTGGGTCACGAGCAACAGAGCGCCCTGGCCTTTGGACCAGCGGTTCTTCAAATGTTCGGCAAGCCAGTGGATAGTGACCACGTCGAGATGGTTGGTGGGCTCGTCAAGTGCAAGAATATCCCAATCCTTGAGCAGCAGTCGGGCCAAATCGGCGCGGCGACGCTGGCCGCCGGACAAGGAGCCGACCTTGGCATCCAGGCTCATGCCGCCGAGCAATGCCTCGACGATTTCACGGGAAGTGTTATCGGACGCCCATTCGTAGTCGGCGCGCCCCTCAAGTGCGGCTTCGCGAATGGTGGCGTTGTCATCAAGGGGATCACGCTGGTCAAGCATGCCGAACGTGAGTCCGCCACGCTTTGTCACGCGGCCGGAATCCGGCTCCTGAGCACCGCGGAACAGGTGCAGCAACGTGGATTTGCCGTCGCCGTTCTTGCCGACGATGCCGATGCGGTCGCCTTCAAAAACACCCTGCGTTACATCAGTGAAGATGGTTTTGGTAGCGAAAGCGAGCGAAACGTGTTCCAGTCCAATGTCATAAGTCGGCATGACTCACCAATGTAGCGCCACGCTTGCCCAGCGGCGGCCCGCAAACGTTATTTGTTCAGCGTCTGAGCGTAGGAGTTGCAGCGGGCCGCAAAACCGGAGAACACTTGCTCGGCGAGCGGTTGCAGTAGCTGGTCGTATTGGGCGAACTGCTCGCGCAATTGGGACTTGGAACCACCCGCGGCCTTGAGATCCTTGACCATGCTCGGCTCATCCAGCCATTCGTCCAGCAGCGAGCCGCACACTTCCAGGTGGAACTGCATGCCCAGCGCGGATCCCAGTCGGAATGCCTGCACCTTGGTGGAAGACGAACGCGACAGCAGCTGGCCTTCCGCGGGCAGGCCCACCACGTCGTTATGCCAGTGCAGCACTGTCAGCTGCTTATCCCACATGGAGAAGAAGTCATGCTTGTCCACACGCTTGATCGGCGCGAACCCAATCTCCGGCGCATCGCCCTTGCGCAGCTGCGCACCAAGCGCAGTGGCGATAATCTGATGCCCCAGGCATACACCGAGAATCGGCTTGCCTGAAGCCACGGCGGCACGCGCCAACTTGGCTTCTGCCTTCAGCCCCGGATACTTATCGTAATCAAGCGCGCCCATAGGCCCACCCATGATTACCACGCCAGCCAGTTCGCCGAAATCAGGCAAGTCCGGTTTCTTTTTGTCGACGATATTCATCGTCACCGTCTCAAGACCGATGTCCTCGAGGTTCGACAATATGCGTCCCGGGCGTTCCCATGGGACATGTTGCAAAATGAGCACTTGTGGTGTGGCCATGACTTCTATTGTGGCACGAGCGTTCCCCGTTTGCGTAACGAGCAGGGCAAATCCATGAATCTCGCAGTTTCCGCAGCGGTCAAAGACGTGTTCTCGCGAGACTGTTGTCCCGCTTCTCATCCGTCTGTCACCTCGTTCGGGCCCCACCTGTGAAGCGTTCATCAAACTCTTCGAGTAACGATTCAGCATGTCTGGTTCGGACCCTACGCTTGAGTGTTATGGGAAACAGCCAAGAACCGCAGGATTTCAACATTTCCGTCATGCCTTCAAGCCTGACGCCAGTGCATGTTGCCAAGGCCGCAGAAGGCCTGAATCTGTATGACACCGCCTCGCATCAGGTCAGCCATTTCGTGCCGCTCAAGCCGGGCGAAGTCGGCATTTATGTGTGTGGCGCGACTGTGCAGTCGTCACCGCATATTGGCCATATCCGTGCCGCCGTGGCGTTCGACATCGTGCGCCGCTGGTTTTTGAAGCTCGGCTACAAAGTCACTTTTGTGCGTAATGTGACCGATATCGACGACAAGATTCTCGTTAAGGCCGCGGCCGCAGGCCAGCGTTGGTGGGCCCGCGCCTATTACTACGAGCGCGAATTCACCGAGGCATACAACACGCTCGGCGTACTGCCGCCCACTGTGGAACCTCGCGCCACCGGCCACATGTCGGACATGATCGACCTGATTCAGCGCATTCTCGACAACGGTCACGGCTATGTGGTCACGGATGCGGACGGCAAGCCCACCGGCAACGTGTACTTCGATGTGGCATCCTGGCCGCATTACGGCGAACTCACTCACCAGAAGCAGACCTCCGAAGTCGATGAGGCCGCCGCCGTGGCCGACCGCATGGGCCCGTCCGTGGACGCCACCGGTGCCGACAAGTACAATCCGGTCGACCCGGCCGATGCCTCCCCCGACAAGCATGATCCGCGTGATTTCGCCCTGTGGAAGGCTCCGAAGGACACCGATCCCGAGGACGCCCGTTGGTCGACGCCGTTTGGCGTGGGCCGCCCTGGCTGGCACATCGAATGCTCCGCCATGTCCCACCGTTACCTGGGCGATGGCTTCGACATTCACGGCGGCGGCTTGGATCTGCGCTTCCCCCACCACGAAAACGAAATGGCTCAGACCCGTGCGGCCGGCTACCCCTCCGCTGCGCGCTGGATGCATTCGGCATGGGTGACCGCCAAGGGCGAGAAGATGTCGAAGTCGCTGGGCACCGGCCTGTCCGTGCCGAGCGTGTTGGCTGAGCATTCCGCTTGGGTGGTGCGTTACGCCCTGGGCTCCGTGCAGTACCGGTCGATGCTCGAATGGTCCGATCAGGCGCTGGTCGAGGCGCAGGCCGCATACGACCGCGTCTCGAACTTCATCGAGCGTGCCGGTGTGGCGCTGGGTGGACAGCCTTCTCGCGAGGAAGTCACTGCCGTCTCCACCGACGATTTGCCCGCCGATTTCGTGGCCGCCATGAATGACGATGTCAATGTGTCTGGTGCAACCGCCGCGATCTTCACCGCCATCCGTTCCGGCAATACGTTGCTTTCACAGCTGGCTGACCGCGCCGATTCCGAAACCGCCAAGGCCGAGGTGCGTGAGGCGCTGCTCGCCGTGCGTGCCATGCTCGACACCTTGGGCCTGGACCCGCTGGCCGAACCGTGGGTGTCCGCCGGCGCTGCCGGCGGTGCCGCTGATGGCACGGCCGAGTCGCCCGAGCATGCAGCGCTGGAGGCACTGATCGCCGAACAGCTCAACGCCCGTGCCGAAGCTCGCAAGGCCAAGGATTTCGCCAAGGCCGATCAGATTCGCGACGCCCTGACCGAGGCCGGCATCGCCATCGAAGACGGCCCGCAGGGTTCCACTTGGAGTCTGAAGTAGTCGCTTCAAACCCATCAATCAGTCAAACACGAAGTCCACGTCCACGATGTGCAGGCGCTTGCTGAGCTCCTTTTCCAGCGAGCGCTTGCATTCGATGAGGTCAGCTACATCAATGGTTTCGCCGATGCCGCTCAGATACACGTCAACGGTGTAGTTCATACCGGTCTTGAAGATCAGCGTCTGCTCGTAGTCGGTGTTGGCAGGCAGATGGCGCTGTGCCTCGGCCTCCACGTAGGCGTTGGTTTCATCGTCGTCATGCACGCCGCCGACCAATTCCACGAACGCCTCTTTGAGCACGCTGAACGGCTCCTTGATGGTCAATGCCACCAAAGCCACGGTGATGAAGAAATCGCCGTTGTAGTGCAGGAAGTCAAGCGGACCGCCGGCCGGTAGCAGCATCAGGAAGATGGCAACTACGCCGATGCCGAACGACATCGATCCGTCGACCAACGTGCTCTTGCACTCGGCGGTGAGCATGGTGCTGGAATCGCCGATGGATCGGTTGGAGCGCCGGTAATACGTGTATAGGCTGAAGCACACGATTACGGTCAGGATCTCGTAGATGACCACCGGGCCGGTTTCAATGCGTTCGCCGGACCCGAACACGAAGTAGTCGTACGCTACTCGGCACACGTCAATCAGCGAATACACCAACAACGACATGGTGAAAATGGCCTTGCAGATCGCGTAGATAGGTTCCAGTGCGAACATGCCATTGGGGAAGCGCTCGGTGGTTCGCACCGTGCGCGACGAGAGGTACACCGCCACCATTCCGGACAGGACGGAAATCGCGGTGAAGGAGAAGTCGAGGAACATGGCCTTGAGACCGGTCATGAAGAACACGGCCATGCCGGCTAAGACCTGCAGCACGTTGATGACGATACCAACGATCAGGGCTTTGCGTTCGAGTAGTTTTTGGGTGGGCATCAGTGGGCCTTCCTTATTGCACGGCATGTCTGCGTTGGCCCGAACGTCATGGTTCGGAGCGCACGGCAGTCTGCGTATAAGCGGTGTCCAGCGATTTTCAAAACAGCGTAAGTATTCCAAAAAACACAGGATTCTTTACGGTTTCCATGGTATCGGAAGCACTCGATTGGCTTCGCCACGAGCGGACGGCACGGCATTTGCCGTCTGAATGCCCAACATCCCTGACTACTACGCGGCACATTCCCCGAAAAGCGTCGTCCCCAACACCGCAATTTCCCGCGTGGCGGCTAGACTGTTGCCCATTATGGCAGCTTTTTCATCTTTGACAGACAGACTCTCGAATGCGTTCAAGCATCTGAAGAGCAAGGGCAAGCTTTCCGAGGCGGATATCGACGGCACGATCCGTGAAATCCGCCGCGCGCTGCTCGACGCCGACGTGGCGCTCGACGTGGTGCGTTCCTTCACCGGCAAGGTGCGTGAGCGTGCACTGGGCACCGAGGTGTCCGACGCACTCAACCCCGCCCAGCAGGTGGTGAAAATCGTCAACGAGGAGCTCACCGACGTGCTCGGCCAAGGCGTCGACCGTCCGCTGAACTTCGCGAAGAACCCGCCGACGATCATCATGCTCGCCGGCCTTCAGGGTGCCGGTAAAACCACGCTGGCCGGCAAGCTCGGCTACTGGCTCAAGGATTCCGGCCACACGCCGCTGCTGGTGGCGGCCGATTTGCAGCGTCCGAACGCGGTGACGCAGCTGCAGGTGGTCGGCGAACGCGCCGGCGTGCCCGTCTATGCTCCCGAAAAGGGCGTCCAATCCGATGGCGGCGAGGCCGTCGCAGCTCCGGGCCAGACCTCCGGCGACCCGGTGAAGGTGGCCCGCGATTCCATCGAACTCGCCAAGCAGAAGCTCTACGACACGGTGATCATCGATACCGCCGGTCGTCTGGGCGTGGACGAGGAGCTGATGAAGCAGGCTCGCGACATTCGCGATGCCGTGCGTCCCAACGAAATCCTGTTCGTCATCGACGCGATGATCGGCCAGGACGCCGTCAAGACCGCCAAGGCCTTTGACGAAGGCGTGGACTTCACCGGCGTGGTGCTCTCCAAGCTCGATGGCGACGCCCGCGGTGGTGCCGCGCTGTCCGTGGCGTCCGTGACCGGCAAGCCGATCCTGTTCGCCTCCAACGGTGAGGGCCTGAAGGACTTCGAGGTCTTCCACCCGGACCGCATGGCCTCGCGTATCCTCGACATGGGCGACATCATGACGCTCATCGAGCAGGCGCAGAAGCAGTTCGATGAGGAAGAGGCCCGCAAGGCCGCCGAGAAAATCTCCGAAGGTTCCTTCGGCCTGGACGACTTCCTCGATCAGCTGCAGCAGGTGCGCAAGCTGGGCTCAATGAAGTCGCTGCTCGGCATGATTCCGGGCATGGCCCAGCACCGCAAGGAACTCGAGCAGTTCGATGAGAGGGAAATCGACCGCACCGAGGCGATTATTCGCTCGATGACCCCGGCCGAGCGCCGCGATCCGTCGATTATCAATGGTTCCCGCCGCGCCCGTATCGCCTATGGTTCCGGCGTGACGGTTTCTCAGGTGAACGCTTTGCTGCAGCGTTTCGAGCAGGCCGCAAAGATGATGAAGCGCATGTCCAATCGTGGCGGCATGGGCGGCGGCATCCCCGGCTTCGGCGGCCCGGCTATGGGCGGCGGCAAGAAGAAGGGCAAGAACAAGAAGAAGGGCGGCAAGTCCGGCAATCCGATGAAGCGCGAGGCCGAGGAGAAGGCATTGCGCGATAAGCTGGCCGGCAAGTCCTCCGGTTCGACCGGCGGTTCCGCCTTCGCCAAGAAGCCACAGAACCCGGCCCTGCCCGCTGGCCTTGAGCAGATGATGGGCAACGTCGACGGTGGCACTGAACTGCCGCCGAACCTCGGCGGAGGCCTTGGCGGACTGTTCGGTCGCTGATCTCACAACTTGGCTCCCCTCGCAGAGGGGAGCCAAATTATATCTCGGTTCAATTTATATTTCGAAAGGAACTTCCATGACGACAATCCTCAGCGCGGTGGCAATCATCGCACTGTTATGGACGACCTTAAGCGCGCTGCCCGCCGGTCTCGAGGCCCGTATGCCGCTTCCGTACATGATTGCCCTGACGCCGCTGTTGTGTGTTCCTTTGATGATTCTGGCCGCGGTCGCCGCATGGCAACATGAATGGACTGCGATGTCGTTGCTTATTGTGGTCGCGCTGATTGCCAGCTCACAGCGCATCAACTACTGGGGTACGTCAATCGACCCGGCCGGGAAACGCAAAGAATCCCACCGTGAAACAGCCCGTGAAACAACTTCGCCGACGCTGTCAAAAAGCCATAACAGCAATACATCGGGTACCTCAAACACTTCGAAGGAGGGGCCCGAAACCATCTCCGATGGACACTGTGAAACAACGCGTGAAACACTCTCGCCCCAGTTCTCGGTTATGACGATGAATTGTCGATACGGACGCGCCGACGCCGCTGAAATCATTCGCAATATTCGCGAACGCAATATCAGCGTATTGGCCTTGCAGGAAGTCACCGACGACCTCATCACACGTCTTACCGAAGCCGACATCAACGAACTTCTCCCCTACCATCAGTTCGGAGACGCCAAAGAGACCGATAATGGCGGATTCAACGTGATCTATTCCCGCTACGAGCCGAGCGCAGCGGTGCCCAACGTGGTCTCCATCCCCGCCGCCGACGTTCCCGCCATCACCCTCAAAACCTCCGGTAATCGCACGGTGACGCTTTGTTCGGCTCACCCGAAATCGCCGATGCGCGGCTGCGCGGATTGGTCGGCCGGCATTCTGGGTCTGCGAGAACTCGCCCGTGCAAAATCCGTCAGCAATCGCAATATCGTCGTCGTTATGGGCGATCTCAACTCGAGCACCGACCATCCGAGCTTCCGCGCGTTGCTCAAGTCCGGATTCAAGGACGCAAGTCTGATTCAAGCCGCCGGCCCGAATCTCACCTTCCCGAGCTGGCTCAAGTGGCCGCGCATCGAGCTGGATCACGTGCTGTTCACTCCCGGGCTCAAACCGTCCGGCGTGAAGTCGTTTGAGGTCGAGGGCACTGATCATCTGGCCCTGACCGCAACGCTTGCACTGCGATAGCCGGCATTTTCGCGATACATTCCCCGGAATGTTGCGCAACGGGGAACGCGCACCACACCGCAACCACAGTGCGCCACGCCCAGTCCGGCCCTGTGCGCTATAATAGGCCAGTTATTCGCGCGCGCGTGGCGCCCTCTACACCCCGAGCCGCGAGGACACGTGGATTCCGGACGGCCATGCCCCACATGGCAAACCGAGAACCCGCACACCTAGCATTACAAGGAGAGCCATTTTGGCAACCAAGATTCGTCTGAAGCGACAGGGCAAGAAGTTCTACGCCTTCTACCGTGTGGTGGTCGTCGATTCCCGCAAGAAGCGTGACGGCAAGGTCATCGAGGAGATCGGTACCTACAACCCCAACACCCAGCCCTCGACCATCCAGATCAAGTCTGATCGCGCTCAGTACTGGCTCGGCGTCGGCGCTCAGCCGTCCGAGCCCGTCTTCAAGCTGCTGAACATCACCGGCGACTGGCAGAAGTACAAGGGCCTTGAAGGTGCCGAAGGCACCCTGAAGACCGTTGAGGCTGGCCCGGACGCCGAGGCCCGCATCGCGGCCGTTGAGGACCAGGCTCAGAAGCTGAAGGCCGCCAAGTCCGAAGCTGCTGCCAAGGCCAAGGCTGAAGCCGAAGCCGCTGCCGCCGCTGAGGAAGCCCCGGCTGAAGAGGCCGCCGAAGAAGCTCCGGCTGAGGCCTGAGCGGAAACGAAAGGCTAGCTATGCTTGCACAAGCTGTGGAACACCTCATCAAGAACATCGTTGATTTTCCCGACGATGTTTCCGTCAAGTCTCATGAGAACGCGCGCGGCGAACTGCTTCGCGTACGCGTGAACCCGGAAGACATCGGCCGTGTGATCGGCCGTGGCGGCCGCACCGCCAACGCGATTCGCACCGTGATTCAGGCACTGTCTGACCACAAGGTCCGCGTTGACATCATGGACGTCCGTCGATAACCGATAAGGAACGATTCACAGCATGGCACAGCAAGACATGCACGACGACCCTCAGCAGCTCGAGTTGCTGAGGGTCGCTCGTATTGGCCGCGCACAGGGCCTGAAGGGCGAAGTCACCGTGCGCCTGTACACCGATGATCCCGAGTGGCGCTTCGAGCCGGACTCCGTGCTCTACAGCCAGGATGGCGAGACCGAGTACATCGTCGAGGGCTCGCGCACGTTCAAGGATCGTTGGATTCTCAAGCTTGAGGGCGTCGACGACCGCAATGCCGCCGAGGCCCTAAACGGTGTCGAACTCTACGGCGAGGTCGACGATGCGGAGGACATGCTCGAGGCCGACGAATGGTATCCCAAGGATCTTATTGGCCTTGAGGCCCGTCTAGTCGAGGGCAACGGTCTGGGACTGCCCGCCGGCCAAGTGGTCGGCAAAGTGGTGGATGTGATCGACTCCCCCGCCCAATCCCTGCTCAAGATTCGTTTGACCGAGCCGGTGGTAACCGGCCAGAATTCCAAGGGCGAGGATGTGGTCGAAAAGACCGCGTTGGTCCCGTTCGTGGAGGCCTTGGTCCCCGACATCGATCTGGAGGAGCAATATCTCACGCTCGATCCGCCCGGCGGCCTGATTCCGGGCTGCGGCATGATCTGACACATAGGGGGGGCGCTGCGCATGCAGCGCCCCCCCTATGTTCTGTCGGTTCCCGAAAAGGCGCTCCACGCCGTGGAGCGGACCGGACGGCCGCCGTCCGCGTCACCGGGCCGCCGCGGTGACGCGGGTCATGAAACGGCCGAGGAATTCCGGCACATCGACGCCCAAGGCGACCTGCGTGTGTTTGTCGGGGTCCTGAAGCCGTGAACGATCGCCGATGGTACGGCCTCGGAACGGGCCCTCGAGATCGACTTGCAAGTTGAACCCGAAGGTCGTGACCAGCGATGGGTCGAGCGCGGCGGCCACGGCCAGCGGGTCGTGCAGTCCACATCCGCGAATCTCCGGCTGGTTCTTCAGGTAGAAGTCGATGTAGTAGTCGGTCATGGTGACGAGAAAGTCGCCGGCCTGCGTCCCCAGAGACGCCCATTCATGGGCTTTCTCACGAGTGAGCGCGGTCTGGTGGATCACGTCGAGGCCGATCATGGTGGTGCGTGCGCCACACTTGAACAGATAGTCTACTGCCTCTGGGTCTTGGGAGATGTTCGCTTCGGCGGCCGGGCTTACATTGCCGGGCAATGTGAGGGCGCCGCCCATCAACGTCACGTTCACACCGGAATCCTTCAGGTCCGGAGCGTTGCGGAATACGGTGGCCATGGTGGTCATCGCGCCCGTAGGTACGATGGTCAGGTCCGGGCCGTATTCGCGCGCGGCGGTGATGATGAAATCGACCGCCGAGCCTGGTGCTTCCGGAGCGCGCGGGGAGTCGGGGATGATTGCGCCGCCGATGCCGTTGGAATGGTGGACCGCCACCGAGCCGGGAGTTGGTGACCACGAAGCGTCCGTTTGCCAGCCGTCCGCGCCGCCGTTCTGCCAGCGCGCGTAGGCCTGGGCCCGCTCGTCTGGTGTGGTGCCACGCATTTTCGGCAATGTTGCCGGGGCGATGGGATGGTCGACTCCGGGATAGACCGGAACGTCGTCACGGCCGAACAAGTGCAGTACCGCCAGCGCGTTACGCGCGGCCAGCGGCACCGCGACATTGCCGTAGGTGGCCGTGATACCGATCAAATCGATCTCGTCGGCACTGCCTAGGGCATATGCGATGGCGAGCGCGTCATCGATGCCGGTATCGAGGTCGAGGATGAGTTTTTTGCGCACAATTATCTCCTTGTGGAACTACCCGGGACTACTCCGGCGACTACCCCTCAGTCTCGCTACGCGAGACAGCTCCCCTGACAAGGGGAGCTGAGAAAGTTCAGCCGAGCTTGGCGAGTTCTTCGGGGGTGAGTTCGAGCTGGTCGGCCTTCAGGGAGTCGAGGATGGTTTCGGGACGGTGCGCGCCGGGAATCACGAACATGTGGTCGCCCTTGGCGAGCTCCCATGCCAGCACGACCTGCTGGTAGCTCACGCCGTGGGCCGCCGCGACCTCGCGGAACGGGTCGAACTTGGTCTCATCATAGGGGTGACGGTAGCCGCCGAGCGGACTCCAGCACACGAAGGCCAAGCCAACCTTGGCGCAGTAGTCGAGCGTGTCCTGGGTCTCCAGGTGAATCGGCGAGTACTGGTTTTGCACGGCCACGAGCTTGTCGCCCAGAATACCGCGCGCAATGTCGATTTGCTCGATGGAGGCGTTGGAGATACCGGCCTCCTGCGCCACGCCCTCGTCCACCAGCTGCTTGATGGCTTCGACGGACTCGTTGTACGGCACCTTCGGATCAGGGCGGTGGAAGTACAGCAGGTCAATGGTGTCCACGCCGAGCGCCAGTGCGCTCTCCTTGCCGCGCCGAATCAGGTTCTCCGGGCGACCGTCCACATCCCACGTGGGGCGGCCGTCGGTGAAGTTGCGGAAGTGGCCCACCTTGGTGGCCACCAGCACCTCGTCCTTCGGCCCCTTCCAGGTCTCAAGGGCCTCGCGCACCAGCTTTTCACCGGTCTGTTCTTCGCCGCCGGAGCAGTAGTAGGCCCAAGCGGTGTCGATGTGGCGGCAGCCGGCGTCCAGCGAGGCATGCAGGGTTTCGATGCCGACCTCGTGGCCGCGATTGTTTTCGATGGTCAGCGGCATTTCGCCGTGGCCGATGGCGGTGGTGGAGAACGGTCCGAGGTTACGGAACAATGCCATGGTGATTCCCTTCAACAGTAATGAGACGGTCTGTGTCCGATTCCAGCGTAAGCAGAACGCTGGATTTACCGCCCACCGAACGAGCCGCCACCCGAACCGCCGAACGAGCCACCGAAACCGGAGCCGCCACCCGAGCCGAAGCTGGAGAAATCGCCACCGGAATCGGCGGATGGTGCTGCCGCGCTGATGGTCGAGCTGATGTCAGCGAGTCCGGAGTTCAGCTGCGAGCCGAGGTCGGAGAATCCGCCGGCAAACGATGTGCCTCCGTAAGCCGGAGCTGGGCCGCTAATGCCCGGGTCCATCTGCCCGGCAGCATCGTGGTCGAACGGACCATTATGGCGGTGGCTGTACCAGCCATACGGGCGGTAGTTCCAGTAGAACAACGAGTTGGAGGCGTTGGCATCCAGCCAAGCCGGATCGTTGACCTGAGGATAGGCCTTGGCCAGCTCACGCATCACGCGATCGGAAATGCCAAACGCGGCGGCGTAGACCATATACCAATCCCACAAGGCCAAATCGGCGGCACCACGGTCGGTGAAGTTGGAGAAGTCTTCCATATAACGCTTAAGGCCCAGAGTCCGGCCGGCAATATCCTGGCCTTGGTCGGTGAGCACGGTCATCGCGCCGGCCATCGAGCAGAACAGGCCGACCAGGAATATCGGCAGCTCGATAAGACCAGCCACCGGGTATCCGATAAAGCTGTTGGCCAGCAGCGAACCAAATCCCAGCACGGCGGCCAATACGCCGGGTAGGATCCATTGCCAGCCCACAGAGCGCGTGGCACCCAGCCGCTGGTATTCCATGCTGCATGCACCGGTGAATTTGCCGAGCTCAATATAGCCGTCTTGCCAATTCTGGCAGGTCGCCTTCATCTGGTTCAGGTCGAATACCGGGCTGCCCACGCGCTGCGAAATGACGATGAGCAGGTTCAGCAGCGCATCTTCCGATTCGCTCAATCCCAACTGTTGCGCGTTGGGTGCCTCATCAATGGCGAGCGGCAGAATCACGATGGTGCTGGTGATGCCTGCCGCATACTGCTTGCCTTGGTCGGCGGCAATCATTTGGCTCAAGCCCACCGGCGTGGCCTGGCTCATGTCGATGCCGCGATACATGTCCGACGGCCCCGGATAGACGGCAATGGCCTTCTTGACGGCGAGCGACAGCATGGTGGCGGTCAGCTGGCGGTCTTCATCGGATTGGCGCGTCGACGGATCGACCACGCGAATCAGACGGGCTGCGGAAGCCGGACTGATGCCGGGCTGGTCGCGCCAGTATTCGACGCTGCCACGGTATTGCGCACGCCGGTTGCTGGAGATCACAGCCCAGATACCCCACGCGCACAACGCGATGCCGAGCACGATGCTGACAATCCAGAACACGAGACGAGCTCTGGCAGCGAATCGTTGCTTGTCGAGCCAGCGCTGCTGTTGCTTATATTCGTCCTGTTTCAGGTCCTTGAGATGATTGCCGGTTCCCTTGCGGGCGATGCCCTTGGCTTTGGCGGCATCGAACGCCGCGACCACATCGAGGTAGTCGCCATTGTGGATGTTGTAGGCCGTGAACGTGTAGCTGCCGTCGCTGTTGCGCTTGGTTTCCGAAGTGCGCTCGGTGTGCAGCCATGCCCATGAGGTTTTGCCGGTGATGCCGTTGGGGAAGTGGACAGTGCCGGTGACCGTGCCGATAGGCACTTGGTTCTTCTTGCCGAACGGCTCCCATTGGAAGGAGGCCACGTCTTTCCATTTGGTGGCCACATCGTGCATGGTGAAGCTCACGTCGAACTTCATACTGTCGGCCTCGGTGGTGACCGGAATATTCCAGCCGATCTCCACGGTCGTGTCATCTTCGGTGGCGGAGGCGCTGGGCTTGAGGCCATCGGTACCGGGCGTGTATGCCTTTGGATGGTCGCTGCCATCGCTCACATCGGCGACATACCAATGGTTGGCGTAGTCGCTGTTCCATTCCTTGTCGGAAGAGACGTCACTGGGCAGCTTGGGCTCGCTCTGTTGTGCGTAGTCGATGCCGTCGGTGACGTTGCGCACGCTGATATCGCTGATATCAGTCAAGGTGCCGGAGTTCAGCGTGTATTGCTGGAACAGCTGCTTCCACGGCTTGGTGTTGTCGTCACTGTCGGTACGCTCACGCATCTTGACGTCGATATGCTGCGTGACCTTCAAATCACCGTTCGCGGTGGCGGTCACGTCATAGTCCAGCGTGCGGTAGCTGAGGTCGGCCGAATCGCCGAACGCGGAAGTCCCGATTATCGCCAAGGTGATAACTGCCAACACCACCGTGGCAACAATGCTGATGATTCCGGCGCGAATGAATCGTATCCGCATGTCTTCCCTCTCTTAAGACAATACGGGCCCGGCCGGCGGCTTACCGGACGGGCCTGAAGCGGGTCAGAACTGGACCTGTGGCACCTGACGGGGAGCGTCATCGGCCTCGAAGTATTGCGCCTGCTCAAAGTGGAACAGACCGGCGATGATGTTCGTCGGCACGGTTTCGATAGCGGTGTTGAGCTTCAGGACCACGTCGTTGTAGAACTGACGGGCGTAGGCGATCTTGTTCTCCAGTTCCTTGAGCTGGTTCTGCAGATCCATGAAGTTCTGGTTGGCTTGCAGCTGCGGATATGCCTCAGCCGTGGCTTGCAGGTTGAACAGGGCGCGGGACAGCTGGTTTTCGGCGGCGGCGCGCTGAGCAGTGGTCGTGCTCGGGTTGCTGGCCGCAGCCACTACGCCGGCGCGGGCGGCGGTCACCTGAGTGAAGACTTCAGACTCGTGGGATGCGTACCCCTTGACGGTATTCACCAGGTTCGGGATGAGGTCGGCGCGCTGCTTCAACTGCACATCGATTTGCGCCCAACCGTTCTTCACACGGTTCTTCAGCGTCACCAGGTTGTTATAGGCGCTGACGCCCCAACCAATCAAGACAACGATAATAACGACAACGACAATACCGACGATCAGACCAGTACTCACCTATGCTCCTTTGCTGGACCTTGCTGTGACCATTCTTCCACACTCGCACCGTAAACAGAAGATTCATCACAGAGTATTCATCGTGCGGACTTGTCTTGTACCGCTTTACCCGCCGTTCTCCCGTCGATCGACCGAAGCGGGAAGTCGCCGCCCAGTCCGACAAAGTATTCCAGCTCGCTCCGTTGCGAGAACGATAATACTCGGCAATACTCGCGTTGAATATGCGAAAGCCCGCCTTGCGGCGGGCTTTGCCGTTTCTCCTACGCACAAATCATTACGCTGCGCGCAGGAAACGATCAGCCGAACCTTCCAGAGATGTAGCGCTCGGCTTCTTCGTTTTGCGGGTTGTTGAACATCGTGATGGTGTCCGCGAAGTACTCGAGGTGACCGGGCTGGCCCACTGCCTTCAGGTTGAAGAAGGCGGTGTAGTCGGCGATACGGGCGGCCTGCTGCATGTTGTGGGTCACGATCACGATGGTGTAGTCGCTCTTGAGCTCGTTGATCAGATCCTCGACAGCCAAGGTCGAAATCGGGTCCAAGGCGGAGCAGGGCTCATCCATGAGCAGCACCTGCGGGTGGACGGCCACGGCGCGGGCGATGCACAGACGCTGCTGCTGGCCACCGGACAGGCCGATGCCAGGGTTGTCAAGACGGTCCTTGACCTCTTCCCAGAGGTTGGCACCGCGCAGAGCCCACTCGACCAGATCGTCGGCGTCGGACTTGGCCAGGTGGTGGTTGTTCAGGCGCACACCGGCCAGCACGTTCTCACGGATGGACATGGTCGGGAACGGGTTCGGGCGCTGGAAGACCATGCCGACGTCGCGGCGCACGGCCACCGGATCCACGTCCTTGTCGTACAGGTTCTTGCCTTCGAGCAGCACCTCGCCCTCGACGTGAGCGCCAGGGATGATCTCGTGCATACGGTCCAAGGTGCGCAGCACGGTGGACTTGCCGCAGCCGGACGGGCCGATGAAGGCGGTGACCTTGTTCGGCTCGATGTTGATGTTCACATCTTCCACGGCCAGAAAGTCGCCGTAATAGATGTTCTCGTGGTTGACGTCAATACGTTGTCCCATGATGTTTCCTTATATTTCCTTGTGTTCTTAAGGCTTAGGCTTAGCGACTGGCTTAGCGCTCGGTCTTGACGGCGAAGACCTTCGCCACGATTCGGCCAATGAGGTTCAGCAGCAGCACGATGACGATCAGCACGAGAGCCGCAGCCCACGCACGTTCCATCGGAATCGTGGTCACGCAGGTGGCGTCGGCGTTGGGCGGGCAGTTCGCGCTGAGCTTCGAGTACTCCTGGTAGACGAACACCGGCAGGGTGGTCATCTGGCCGGAGAACAGGTTCACGTTGGTGCTGGAGATGTAGCCGGCGGTCATCAGCAACGGTGCGGTCTCACCAATCACGCGGGCGATGGCCAGAATGGCACCGGAGACGATGCCCGGCAGAGCGGTGCGCAGCACGATCTTGGTAATCGTGCGCTGCTTGGTAACGCCCAGAGCCAAGGAAGCCTCACGCAAATCGTTCGGCACGATCTTGAGCATTTCCTCGCTGGACTTGACCACGGTGGGCAACATCAGCAGGGAGAGAGCCACGGAGCCTTCGAAACCGTTGATGGTACCGGGGCCCAGCAGAATCGTGAACATCGAGAAGGCGAACAGGCCGGCCACGATGGACGGGATGCCGCTCATCACGTCGACGAGCAGGGAGACCGTGGTGGCGAGCTTGCCGCGGTTCGAGTATTCGACCAGGTACACGGCGCACATCAAACCGATCGGAATGGAGATAACCATAGCGCCAGCGGTGATTTCGAGAGTACCGATGATGGCGTGCAGCACACCGCCGTAACCACCGGACGGGGTCTGGTTACCACCGACCACACCGGTCATGTTGTAGCTCAGGAAGTTCAGGTTCAGGCGCTTGATGCCGTTGACGATAGTGGTCCACAGCAGGGAGATCAGCGGGATGCAGGCGATCACAAACGCCACCGCGATCAGGACCCACATGAAGTGGTCCATGATATTACGGCGCTGGATGGCGGAACGGGTCGGGCGGAAACGATCGAAGTCGATTTCGGGCGCGCCGTCCATCGGAGTCTTTTCAGTGTTCTCAGCAGCAGTCATCACGCAGTCGCTTTCTCGGTAAGCTTACGGGCGATGAAGTTGACCACGAACGTGATCAGGAACAGAATCAGACCAGTTCCGATCAGCGTGGAGACGCCCAGATCGTTGGCTTCAGGGTACTGTGCGGCAATATTCGCGGCGATGGTCTGGTTCTGCGAGGCCTGCAGCAGCTTGATGGAGTAGTTGAGGCCCGGGGACAGGATCATCAACACGGCCATCGTCTCACCAAGCGCGCGGCCGAGAGCCAGCATGGAGGCGGACACGATACCGGACTTGCCGAAGGGCAGCACGGCCAGACGAATCATCTCCCACTTGGTGGCGCCGAGCGCCAGCGCGGCCTCTTCGTGCAGGCGTGGGGTCTGCATGAAGATATCGCGGGACATGGAGGTGATAATCGGCAAAATCATAACGGCGAGCACCACAGCCACGGTGGCGACGGTGCGCGGCGGGTTGGCGGCCGGGCCCTCGAACAGTGGAATGAAGCCCAGGTGGTTGGCAACCCAGTTCCAGAACGGGTAGATGGCCGGCACCAGAATCAGGCCGCCCCACAAACCGTAGATAACGGACGGGATGGCAGCCAGCAAATCGACCACATAGCTCAGCGCGGTGGCGAGCTTCTTAGGCGCATAATGCGAAATGAACAGCGCAATGCCGATGGACACGAAGAAGGCAATCAGCAGTGCCAGCAAAGACACGAGCACAGTACCGAACAACAGCGGGAGCACGTAGCCCCAGAAGCTGCTGGCCTTGCCGCCGGTAAAGCTGGACACGGTCTGGCTGTTGGCGGCCTGATCGCCACCGATGAGTGGCCAGGCGCGGAAGAACAGGAACAGGAACACAGCGGCAAGTACAACCAGGATCAGGATGCCGCAGGCGTATGCCACACCGCGAAACACCTTGTCGGCGGTCTTGCCACCAACTGGCTGCACAGCCGTTTTGTCTTGCGAACTCACGGATTCTCCTTATATAGGGTGGTTATCAAGTATTCAAGTGGTGCGGTTTTCGTCTGTGACGTTGCCAAACCGTTCGGGTCCTGACCCGCTTTAAGCCGCAGCCGTATGGTTTACGACTGCGGCTTAAAGTTGGCGGCGACTGCTCTTACTACTACAGTCTATCGTTCAGTTGTCAGGTCCAGTCCACACGACCCTTGCGGGCCGACGTCATCACTTGGTCTTGATGGCCTCGATGGACTTGGTGATCTCGGACTTCAGGGAGGAGGGCAGCGGAGCGGTGCCGGCGGCATCCTGAGCGGCCTTCTGGCCCTCGTCGGAGGTCACGTAGGTCAGCCAAGCCTTGGCGAACTCAGCCTGCTTGGTGTCCTTGTAGGCCGGGCAGACGATGTCGTAGGAGACCAGGACAATCGGGTAAGCGCCCTCGGCCTCGGTGGCGTGGTTGATCTTGATGACGATGCGGTTGTCACCCTTAACGGTGTCGTCCTGCTTGGAATCCCCAATGACCTTGGAGCCGGCCTCGGCGGAAATCTCGTTGTACTTGTCGCCGACCTTGACGGCCACGGTGCCCAGGTCGCCGACCTGAGAGAAGTCAGCGTAGCCGATGGTGCCGTCGGCCTGCTTGACGGTGGAGATCACGCCAGAAGTGCCCTTGGCACCCTGGCCAACCTCGTTCGGCCAGTTCTCGGAGAGGTCGTAGGTCCAGTTGTCAGGGGTGACGTCCTTGAAGTAGGAGACGAAGTTCTGGGTGGTGCCGGACTTATCGGAGCGGTGCACCACGGTGATGGCGGTGTCGGGCAGCTTCAGGTCCTTGTTCTGATCGGCGATGGCCGGATCGTTCCACTTGGTGATCTTGCCGTCGAAGATCTTGGCGATGGTGGCAGCGTCCATGTTGATGTGCTTGCCGGCATCGGAAACGCCCTTGAGGTTGAAGACCACGGCGATCGGGGAGATGTAGACCGGGACATCGAAGGCGGTGCCTTCAGTGCACACGGACTTGGACTGCTCAACTTCGTCATCGGCAAGGGCCTTGTCGGAGCCGGCCCAAGCGGTGGCACCGGTCAGGAAGGTCTGCACGCCAGCGCCGGAACCGGACGGGTTGTAGGCGATCTTGGCCTCAGGGTTGGTGCCCTGGAAGCCGGCGATCCAGGCTTCAACGGCGGCCTGCTGAGAGGAGGCGCCGGCGCCCGAGAAGTTGCCGGAGATCGGGGTGGACTTGGAAGTGGAATCGGAGGAGGAGCTGTTGTCGGTCGTGGCGGCAGTGTTATCGCCGCAGGCGGCCACGGAAGCGAGCATCACAATGCCGGACAGAGCGGCAATGGAGCGAACGAGGATGTTCTTCTGCATGATTATTACTTAATCCCTCTATCAACTATTCGCGGGCGGCTCAGCGCTGCCCGGTCAATTCATGACAACTACAAGCGTATTGGTGGTTTCAAGGGCCCAAAACCGAAATCAGTAAACAGAAGATGAACACTTGGATGTTTGTGGGCTACGTTGAGGCTACGTAGTTTTTGGAGCGGGCTCGCCTGCGGCGAGCCCCCCAATCCACAACAAAAAAGGCGACCCGAAGGCCGCCTTCCATTTACTCCGCGGGAGTATCGATCTTGTATCCGAGACCGCGCACGGTAGTCAGATACTTGGGGTGCGCCGGATCTTCCTCGATCTTGGAGCGCACGCGCTTGACATGCACGTCGAGCGTCTTGGTGTCGCCCACATAATCCGAACCCCAGATGCGGTCGATCAGCTGGTGACGCGTCATCACACGGCCCTTGTTCTGCATGAGGTATTCGAGCAGTTCGAATTCCTTGAGCGGGAAGAACACGGTTTCGCCGCGTACGGTGACCTGATGCTGGCCAACCTGCATGGCGATATCGCCACACACCAGCGGAATATCGTCATCCACAGTGCCGGAAGCCTGGGCAGTGGCCTGATTGCGACGCATCACGGCACGAATACGTGCCAGCAGCTCACGGAAAGAGTACGGCTTGGTCACATAATCGTCCGCACCAATCTCAAGGCCAACGACCTTATCGATTTCGGCGCTCTTGGCGGTGAGCATAATAATCGGCACACGGCTCTGCTCACGAATGCGGCGGCACAGTGCAGTGCCGTCAATGCCCGGCAGCATCAAATCAAGCAGCACCAAATCGATGCCGCCCTTGGTGAACAGTTCCAGACCTTCCTCGCCAGTGGCGGCGGCGGACACGTCGTACCCCTCGCGTGTGAGCTGGTATACCAGCGGCTCGCGATAGGATTCCTCGTCTTCGACGATAAGAATGCGTGTCATAGTAGCCTTTCTTGGGTATGTTCCCGTGCGCATAGGCGCAAAGTTTTCCGACATTATCGTAACCATTTGTTCTCCGTTAGCCTGCTGTTTCCCGAAAGTACGTAATTGCGTAATTGGGCTACGCGCGGTGTGCGCACCTCGCCCACTGTGTGATTGTGTGGCAATGGAATGGCACCATGTCGGGCACCAACCAAGGCCCTACGCTTGTGTCGACTCGTCCGACCGGGCCTCGTCGTCATCCTCATCCGGGGCGGCCGGCAGCTCGATGGTGAACGTCGACCCCTCCCCCGTACGCGACCAGACCGAAATCCGACCGCCGTTCTCCTGCACGCAGTGCTTGGTGATGGCCAAGCCGAGTCCCGAACCGCCGGTCTCGCGCGAACGGGCCGGGTCGACCCGGTAGAATCGCTCGAAAATGCGGTCCAGCGATTTGGCGGGGATGCCGATGCCCTGATCGACCACGCGAATGGTGACTTTGCCATCGCGCTCCCCCACGCCGACCGCCACAGTGGTGTGTTCGGGCGAGTAATGGATGGCGTTCTCTACGAGGTTCTTGACGGCGGTTTGCATGGCCTCTTTGTCGGCCTTGATCATCGGACCGTTCGTGGCTGGGCTGCCTGATTCTTCCAAGGAACCTTCGCCATCGGCCGGCTCCTCGACCTTCGTGGGTACTGACTGTCCGTTGACACTCAGTCGGATATCCACATGGCGGGAGTCGGCTTGGGTCTGATTGGCGGCGATGGCGGCGCGTGCCACATCCAGCGCGGAAATGCGCCGCGCATCGATCACGCTTTGCGGGCTTTGGGCTTTCTGCAAGTCGATAAGATGATGCACCAGTTCGGTCAGGCGCGCGGATTCCTTGGAGATACGGCCGGAAAAATACCGTACGGCGTCCGGATCATCGGCGGCGTCGGTCACGGTTTCGGCCAGTAGCGCGATGGCACCGGCCGGAGTCTTGAGTTCGTGCGAAACGTTGGTCACAAAGTCACGGCGGACGGCCTCGAAACGGCGCTGCTCGGACATGTCGTTGATGAAGATGGCGTACAGGTCATCGCCGATATCGCCAATGCGCACACGCAAATACAGCGTGTTGGACGGGCGTGACTGGCCGGCCTCCAGTCCTCGGCCATTAGAGGACGGATAGGAATTGCGATTGACCGGCAGCTGAACCTCACGCTCACGCATGCCACCGTCGGCGGCGGCCTGAGTGAGGATGTCCTCGACTTCACGCGAGTTGAGTCGGTCGCCGGAGACTAGGCCGAATGGCACTGAGCCGGGGCTTGAATATTGGACCAGACCGTTGCGGTCGGTGACGATCAGGGCTTCGGGCAGGACTTCAATCAGGCGACGCTCGGTGGGGCGCACGGGCGCATCATCACCGAATAGAGAATGCGTATCCTCGTCGCCGGACAGGTCCTGTTCGGCGGCGAGCCGGCCTGAAACGCGGCCTTTGTTGTAGGCGATGACGGCAACCCACACCAGTATCAGCGCGGCGAGCACCACAATCACGACGATCTGCCAGATATCCATGATTTCCAGAGTAAAACGTGCGAGGCGTAGTGAGATGCCTAAACTACGTAAGTTCGTCTATTGTTCATTTTTGGCGGGACGACATAACAAAATGCTCCCGCTGGCGGGAGCATAATATGGGGAGCTCTATTTACAGCTCGTAGTCCTTGTCCTTGCTTTCCTTGATCAGGAACAGAGCGAGCAGAGCGAGGGCAGTCATGATGGCCATGTACCAGCCCACACCGGCAACGCCGAACTTGGAGGTGACCAGTTACAGGCGCTTGACGATGTCGACAGCCAGACGGGCGGCGGTATCGGCGTATTCGGAGATGTCGAACTCCTTGAATACCTCGTAATCGGTGTCGGCGTTGTCGGAAAGGGCACGAATCACCAGTGCCGGCACGTTATTGCGGGCGGCGACCTGTGCCACGGCGGCGCCTTCCATCTCCACGGCGTCAGCCCCGGTGAGTCGGATGACCTCCTCGACCTTTTGGGGCGTGTCCACGAAGTAGTTGCCGGAGGCGATGATGCCGGTGATGTGGGTAATGCCCGCATTGGCAAGCGCCTCGTCGGCGACTTCCAGCAGACGGTCATCAGAGTGGAATTCCTCCACCGGAGCGTCCGCAGTGCCGGGCTTCCACTGGCCTACGAGCCGCATGTCAGTGTCGAGGTAGCGCAGGGTGCCGCCGAGCACCACGTCGTTGATGTGCAGGTGGGTGTTGAGGTTGCCGGCGATGCCGCTGAAAATCACGGCGTCCGGGGCAATCTCGTCAATCAGCAGCTGCGTGGTGGCGGCCGCATTGACCAGTCCCATGCCGCCTACCGTTGCGGCAACCTTGATGACGTCAGAACCGAAGGAGTCGACCGTGCCGGACACGATGTCAAGGCTGCCCTTGGCGGTGTGCGTCACATGCGTGAGCGATTTGGCGATCAGCGCCACTTCCTCATCCAATGCGCCAATAATAGCTACAGTTTTCATACCCATACGTAAGTTCCTTTCACAACACTTTCGGCTCCCCTTGTCAGGGGAGGTGGCCGCCGAATGGCAGGCTGAGGGGTAGAGACGTTTCGTTGCATTGCTCCCGCGAGAGAGCCGATGACGCAACTCAGTGCCAACGCCGTGTGGCTACGGCTTCCGCAAGCTCGCGCAGCAAGGCCTCGGTTTCTTCCCAGCTGATGCACTTGTCAGTAATCGACTTGCCATAGACCAGCTGATCAAGCGGCGCGGCCTTCTGATTGCCTCCTTCAATAAAGCTTTCCATCATGATGCCGGTAATACCCTGTTCGCCAGCTGCAATTCTGCTGGCAATATTGCGCACGACTTCGGCCTGACGATGTTCGTCCTTGCCGGAGTTACCGTGCGAGCAATCAACAATCAGACCATGCGAGGCTGCGGATTCGGCGGGCATTTCGGCGCGTACGTCTTCCATGGCTTTGGCCACGGATTCGGCATCGTAGTTCGGGCCGTGAATCGAGCCGCGCAACACCACATGGCAGTCCGGGTTGCCAAGGGTCTCGACTGCGCAGGCACGCCCCAGATGGTCAATGCCGAAGAACGTGTGCTGCTGAGCAGCGGCGAAGCAACCGTTGACCGCTGCCTTCACCGAGCCGTCAGTGGCATTCTTAAAGCCGACCGGCATGGAAAGCCCGCTGGCCAATTGGCGGTGGATCTGGCTTTCCGTGTTGCGCGCACCAATGGCGCCCCAACTCACCGCGTCCGAGATGAACTGCGGGCTGGTGGGCTCCAGAAATTCCGTGGCGGCCGCCAATCCTTCCTTCAGCACACCAAGCAAGGTTTTGCGAGCAAGCAACAGGCCCTTGCGAATATTGTGGCTGCCATCAATATCCGGGTCGTTGATCAGGCCCTTCCAGCCAATGGTAGTGCGCGGCTTCTCGAAGTACACGCGCATGACGATGAGCAGCTGTTCACCGAGCTCATCTTTCAGCTTGGCCAATCGGCGCGCGTAGTCCAGCGCGGCCTTCGGGTCATGAACCGAACAGGGGCCGACGATGACCAACAGCCTGTCGTCTTGGCCGTACAGGCACGCGCGAATCTCATCACGCGAGTAGGCGACGATTTCCTGAGCCTGATCAGTCAGCGGGAGTTCAGCGAGCACTTGCGCGGGCGTGGGCAGCGGCTCCAACTCCAATACGCGGCGGTTGATGATGCGACTGACACCCACCTGATCTTCCCAACGCGGCACATCAGTGGCAACGAGCGGGTTCTTCCCCTCCCCCATCGCCTGACGAATGGCGCGAAGCTCTTCTGGGGTGTTCAACGGCTGCGGACCGACTTGCAACGGATGCAGCGAATGTGCTGCTTCCTCCTGCTGCTGCATAACATCTCTCCTTGGGTCAGTATCCTTCCCAAGGATAAGGTGTCACGGGAACAAACTGACATGACCACCGTTATTGGCAAAAAATGCTCACTGAGTGGGTCTCAGTGAGCATTTTTACAAAGACAAAGCTATTTAGCCGAGCGGCGAGCGGTGACGGCGTCGGCTAGGGTGTGCAGCAGTTCGTTGGTGCGTTCCCACGGCACGCAAGAGTCGGTGACGGACTGACCGTAGACCAACTGGTCGAGCGGGGCCGGCTTTTGGTGACCGCCGACCAAGAAGCTTTCCATCATTACGCCGGTGATGCCTTGTTCGCCGTGCGCCAGGCGCTCAGCGATCTCTTCGATGACTTCGGCTTCGCGGTTTTCGTCTTTGCCGCAGTTGCCGTGGGCGGCATCGATGACGAGGCCATGCTGGCTCGGGCCGGACGCTTTGGAAACCTTGAGGTCTTCCAGAGCTTGACGCACGGATTCGGCATCGTAGTTCGGGCCGTGGCTGGAGCCGCGCAGAACCAGATGGCAATCCGGGTTGCCTTTGGTTTCGGCGGAAATCACGCGACCGTCCAAGTTAATGGACAGGAAGTGATGCTCGAAGCCGGCCGCGAAACAGGAATCGGCGGCGGCCTTGATGGAGCCGTCGGTGGAGTTCTTGAAGCCCACCGGCATGGACAGGCCACTGGCCAGTTCGCGGTGGACTTGGGATTCGGTGTTACGCGCGCCGATGGCACCCCAGCTGATCGCGTCGCAGATGTACTGCGGGGTGATGGGGTCAAGCCATTCGGTGGCGGCGGGCAGGCCGAGGCTCAGCACGTCGGTGAGCACCTTGCGGGCCAGCCACATGCCCTTACGAATATTGAAGCGACCGTCCAGATCGGGGTCGTTGATGAGGCCTTTCCAGCCGATGGTGGTGCGCGGCTTCTCGAAGTACACGCGCATCACGATCACGAGTCGGTCTTCCAACTCGCGCTTGACGGCAGCCAGCTTTTCTGCGTACTCGTGCGCGGCCTTCGGGTCGTGGATTGAGCAGGGGCCCACGATGACGAGCAGTCGGTCGTCGCGGCCGTTGAGCACATCGCGGATTTCCTGCCGCGAGTGGAGCACGAGCTCGCTCATCTCATCGGTGAGCGGCTGCTCCCTGAGGAAAGCACGCGGCGCGGGAATGGGGTCAAGCTGACGAATGTTGACATCGACGGTCTCAGGAAAGACGGCCTGCTCCCCCAAACGACGTTCATCCTCGGAACTATCCGGACCACGTAGTGCTGCCATTGCTCGACTCCTTTCCTTGTATACGTACTGTCGGTATGTCGCCATAGACGCAAAAGCCCAACTATAGCAGTTTGTTACGGGGACTGCTTGTTGGGCCGGCAGTTATGGACTTTGGGTGGACTCGCCTGTGTGGACTCGCCTGCGGCGATGCTGTGTTGTTGTGCGGCCTGCGACCGCGGTCTCTCCCTCTGTCAGCGGCTTCGCGCTGACAGAGGGAGAGACCCTAGCAGCCGACAGGCTGCGAGAAAACACAGCATTGGCCGTCAGGCCGATTCCGGGAGGCTGACGAAGTCAGGCCAAAGCGCCCATCGGATCCCATGCGGGGAGCATGGTGGCTGGCTCTTCGAGGGCCTTCTGGTATTCCTCGGGCAACAGGGCCTTCGGGACGGCTACCTCGTAGACGTATTCGGTGAACCAGTCGTCGGACATGGTGAAGTAGCCCTTGTCGGCGATCTTGGCGCCCCAAGAGTTCTCCACGCGCCAGCGGCGGGTGGTGCCGTCGTCGGCCACGTCAACGCCGGCGAAAGCCATGGCGTGGTTCATGGCGGAGTCGCCGAAGCGCACGCGGGCTTCCTTGTCCAAATCGAAGTCCACGTCGTACACGCGGCCGTACTCGAACAGGTCGGTGGCCCAAGCGCCGTTCTCACGGTCCATGAACGGGTGGCAGTCGGCACCGAACCATACCGGAATGCCCTGCTCAACGAGAATCTGCTTGACGCAGTCCTTCATGAACTGGTTTGGCACGTTGAGGTACTCGGTGGCGTCGCCGCCAGCCACATTGCCGAGGTGCTCGATGCCGATCTTCTTGCCCTTGGCGTGCTCGGTGCGCGGATCGTCCACCAGGCACACGTAGTCCTCAAGATCAGCCGGACCCACGTACTTCTTCCAGAACTCAACCGGCGTAATCTCGCCGTCGCGGTGGAATTCGCCATCCTTGTCGGTCCATTCCCAGTCGAAGGAAACCGGCGGCTCGCCCAGGTGGATGGTCAGAATACGGTGGCCGGCAGCAGTGGCGTCGGCAATAATCGCCTCGACCTTGGAGGCATCGCCGTCAGCGGCGTACATGTGCGCCACGGCGGTGTGCAGCATGTGGCGCAGCTGGATGTTCATTTCACCGGTGTTCTTGGAGGATTCGGTCTCCGGGAACAGGTCCTTGGGCACAGCGCCGTACTTCTTGTACACGTTCATGGCCATGGTCCACTGGCCGCCATCGCCCATCACGTCGGCGAGCAGGTGCTGCATCAGGCGGGAGTCGGAAGGCTCTCCGGCAGCCACCAGAGCGGCCACATCCTTAAGGAAGTAGTTGACGCGCTCCAGCTTGTCGTAGTACATCGCGTAGTTCTGGGAGAACTCGAACTCCTTCAAGTTCATGTTCTTCTTGGCCACGAAACGGGCCACGTTCAGGGAGCTGAACAGCCAGCAGCGGCCGGAGCGATCCTGATGGGTGGCTTCGCCATTGTCAACGATGGTGGAGAAACGACGCTGCATCAGACGAGCGCGGTCATAATTGCGAGCCACCTTGTCGATGCCGGCGGCGGTCACCGCGTTCATGGCCAGACGGTTGGTGCCGCTCTGTGCGAAATCGCCGCGCAGGGTATTCAACGCTTCGTCGGTCAGAGGCGTCAATTCACTCATGTCATACTCCTTCTGTGATGGTGCGCTTGTGGCGCAGATTCAAACGAATACGGCACCTGGCTCGAAAGCGCAGGTGCCGTAATTCTTACCGCTAGTAGTCTAATCGAAGGCCTGTCATTCGCCGTTCTGCTCAGATACGGCCGGATTCTCCTGAGTCGGGGCCTCCGGTTCGCCCTGTGTCTGGTGCTCGGACGGCTCAGACGATTCGGACTGCTCATTCTGCGCAGCCGAATCAGCCGAATCAGCCGAATCAGCCGGTGCCGCATCTGTCTCATTGTGATCGTCGGCAGCCGACTCGTTTCCGCTCAACTCACCCGGCTGGTCATCGGCCTCGTTGTGTACAGGCTTGACTTCCGGGACGGGCGCAACCACCGGCAATGCCGCCGCGGCAGCGGCTTCCTGATCCTGACCAGAGGCCGCCGCATTACCGCCGAAAGCGAATCCGGAGAACGCCTGCGAGAACATAGAACGCAGTTCCGAAACACGCTGGGTGATGACGGACTCGCGTTCCTGCAGATCGGCGATGCGCTTGGACAGACCGTCAAGCTCGCTTTGGGCGGCGGCGCGACGCTCCTCGATCTGCGCATCGGCTTCCTCGCCCGCCTTATGTACGATTGCGGCGGCCTGGATGTCCGCCTCCTCGCGCTTGGACGCGGCATACGAATCGGCTTGGTCGCGAGTGTTCTTGGCCTGACCGACCAACTCATCGGCTTCCCGCTTGGCCGCCACACGACGCTCTTCGAGGTGCTGCAGCAGTTCGTTGACCTTCTTCGTGGCCTCATCCTGCTGAGCGGCGATGTCGTGACGGATCTGCTCGACCTCGGCGTTGACCTGGCTCATCGTGCTGGTGCGCTTGACCTCGGCCTCATCAGTGATTTCCTGACCCTTGGTTTTGGCCGCATCAATGATTTCGCTGGCCTTGCGCTGGGCTTCGGTCATCATCTTGGACACTTGCTCGCGCACGTCGGCGAGCTTCTTGTTGGCCTCGGCGAGCGCCGCCTCAATCTGATCGTTGGAATCAGACTTAAGCTTGGTGATCTCCTCATTGGCGCTTTTGCGCATTGCGGCAACCTGCTGGGTCGCCTCCGCCTTCATGTCGGCGATTTCGCGCTCTTGAGTGGAGCGTTCGGAAGCCATCTTCTTGGTGTGCTCTTCGCGCGCGTTGCTGAGCTCAAGCTCGACGGTCTGACGCTGTTCGGTGATGGTCTTGGCAGTTTCGGAGCGCAGTTGTGCGGCATCCTCGTTGGCGGAGGTGGTCACTGATTCGGCCTGATTGCTGGCGTTCGTCAGAATCGAGGCGGCCTTGGCATTGGCGTCGTCAACAATATGCTGGGCATCCAGCTTGGCGTTGTTGATCAGTGTTTCGGCCTGAGCCTGAGCCGTGGTACGGATGGAGGACGCGTCCTGCTTGGCGCGTTCCAGCAGTTCGGTACTCGTCTGTTCGGCGGAGGCAAGCATCTGCTGGGCGTTCGCTCCCAAGGAAGCGAAGCTGTTGCCTTCCGGCTTCTTGTTCTTCTCTTCCTGAAGTTGGGCCTGCAGTTGCAGAATACGGTCGTCATCCGCCGCAATCTGCTCACGCATGCTGGCCAACGTCTGCTGCGCACGCTTCATACTCTCCTGAGTAGCGTCGAAGGCAGCATCAACCTTCTCCTTGTCATATCCTCGCAGCACCACCGGGAAACGATCCACCATCGCTGTTTATTCCTTTCGCACACGCATAAAGCTCTTGGCACATCCTTGAAGCACTGTAGCGCATCGCACTAGCGCTGAGCGTTGAGCGACGCGCAATCGTTACAATGCGTGCGAACCATGTTCTATTCCGGCGTGGCGCACAGCGTGCTAGGCGATGAGGATGTCGGAGCTGGAGGGCTTGAGATAGTAGCGCACGGCTTCGCGCACCACATCACGGCCAGCGGCGATCTGCTGGTCGAGTGGTAGACCATGCTGGCTGGAATGCGCCGGAACGACCGGAGGGAAGCTGACGAATCCGCCCAGCACCTGCTCCTGGGTGGCGGTCCAGTTGAGCAAGTTGTAGAACAGCGAATTACATACGAACGTACCTGCGTCCGAACTCAAGGTGGCCGGAATCGAATCGTCCGTGAAATCATTCAGGATCGAGCGCAACGGCAGGCGGGTCCAATAGGCGGCCGGGCCATTGGGATCGATGGGTTCGCGGCGTGGGATCACGTTGTCCGCGTCTGGCTTGATCGCGTCCATCAGGTTGGTGGCGCATCGTTCAAGCATCACGCCTCGGGCTGCGTGCTTGAGCCCGGTGGCGATGACGATATTGGGCTTGGTGGCCTCAATCGTCTCTTTCAGCGTGGGCCAGGCTTTGGCGAAGCTCACCGGGATGCTGACAGCATGAACGGTGACGGCGACCTGCTCCAACGGATCGTCCGGAGCAGAGGAGACGCCCAGTCCCTGCTCGGCGATGGCCTTGGGCACTTCGACGGCGGGATTGACCTCCACGCCGTCATAGTGGTCGAAGCCGGAGATCACAACATTGAGTTCACGCATAATGCCAGTCTAGCGATGCATCTGGCCGGCCGCTTGGGCCAGCAGGGCGTGCATGCGGGCGCGGGCCTCTTCCTTGGGATCACGACCGAGAATCTCCTCGGCGATACGCTCAGCTGTGGGAATATCTTCCAGCGTGGTGATCTTCAGGTTGGTTTCCGCACCGGAGACAATGGCGACGGGTTCATCAGGCAGATAATCGACCACTACGCGCGTGTCGTCGGTGGGATGGAAGTCCGGGTCGGCGGCAGCCAAATCGTAAGCGTGACGAATCGTCGCGAAGCGGAAGGATTGCGGGGTCTGCGCGCGGAAGGTGTTCGGGCGGTCCGGCACCGACTTGACCACTTTCAAATCGCCCAGATCCTCGGTCAACAGCACGGTGTCGGTTGAGGCGTAGGCCACGGTTGCGGCCGTGAACTGGTCGAGCGCATCAATCGAACCGTCGATGGCGGACTGTTCCACGAACGGACGGACGGCGTCATGGATCAGAATCTTGGCATCGTCCGGAATGCCAGCCGTAGCCAGCATGTCGAGCGCGGTGGCGGTACTGTCCACACGCTCGTCACCGCCGTCAATGATGACGCGGACCTTGGTGTAGCCCATCTCGCCAACCAACGTTTCCACTTCACCGCGCACCTTGGGATTGACCACCACCACGATGTCGCTGACGCGGTCGCAATGTTCAAAGGCATCAATGCTCCAGCACACGATGGGCTTGCCGCCCACGGAGACAAGCTGCTTGGGATTATCGGGGTCGAAGCGCGTACCGAAGCCGGCGGCCAGCACCACGGCCACCACCGGCACGGTTTGCGCCGGTTTGGCGCCCTGAGCGGGGGCCGGCTGGACGGTAGGCGTCTCGACGGGGGTATCGAAATCTCTCTCAGTCATAGGCACCACCGTAGGGTGAGGGCTGGCCGTCCGTGAACTGCATCACATCTTCTCCACGGAATGTGCTCGCATTCTCCGTTTAGTCACGCACGATGAGGGCGAGGAGGCGGCCTTCGTGTGTTTTGTTGGCGAGCGCGGCGCGGCGGTGCGAGTACCACAGTGGGTTTTCGAGCGTGCACATGCTGTGGCTGATGTTGTCGATGCGCTCCGCGAGCTCGGCCGGGCCTTCGCCATCCGTACGGCACAGTTCGGCGAGTTCCGGGTCTTCCTCAAGGTACTGGGTGGCGGCGTGCACGCGCGGCATCGAATCGACCACCTGATGTACACCGGCGAAAGCGAGGTCGATCATCGCGGCTTCGGCGATGTCGATGCCGGCACCGCCGAAACGGGTCTTCGTCTTGGTCAGCGGGAAGCGCTTGATGAACTGGTCGGCGATCTCGTCGCCCACTTCATAGCAGTCGCCGCAGATGCGCGGGCCGAGTGTGGCCACGATGTTCGCCGGGTCGGCACCCTTGCTCTTCATCAGGTCCACCGTGGCGCCGATCACGCCGCGCTCCAGACCACGACGGCCGCAGTGGGCCGCACCGATGATACCGGTGACCGGGTCGCCCAGCAGCACCGGCAGACAGTCGGCCGCGAACATGCCTAGGGCGATGCCGGATTGTGCGGTGACCTGGCCGTCCGCCTCGATGACGTGCGGAGTGTCAGTCTCACCATGTGTGCCGGACACGTCGAAGCCGAAGGGGGTGTTGATGACGAACGAGTCGTCCACGTCCACAGCCACGCCGGAATGTACTTGGGAGACCAGCGATAGGCGGGCTTGCACCGCTTCGGCGAGTGCGATGCGGTTCGACAGCACGGCCTCAGGTTCGTCGCCGGACTTGCCGCCGAGGTTCAGGTTGCCGTAATCGCCGGCGCTCAGGCCGCCCAGTCGCGTGGTGTACACCACCTTGATGCCGGGGGCCAGTGCGATGGGGATGGTCACCGGAATAGGGCGACCGGCTTTATCGGTAGAGCTGATGCTGTTGGAATCGAGGATTTCTTCGCTGTATTCAGGCATAAGGCATTCTTTCTTGGGTGCGGGCGGTGTTCATGATTTTCATGACCACCCCCCAGTCAGCGGGGGGGCGGAGTGGTAGGTTATTCGGCTTTGAGGGTGGGCTTTTTGGTGCGCGAGCGGATGGCGGCGTTGATGGGCACCTGGTGCGGGCAGGGCATCGAGAACACGTGCGCCGGATTATTGATGGCGGGTACTGGCGCGCCATCGGCATCGCGCAGGCCGGTTTCCGGCACGGTAAAGACCAATGGTCTCTCGCCAGGCAGCAGGAATTCGACCTGTTGACCGGGCTCAATCTTGTTACGGCTCATCAGCGTGACACGTCCGTCTTCGTCCGCGCTCCAGCTCAGCACTTCGCCCACTACCAGCCATGAGCGGAAGTAGGCGGAGCGGTCGGTGTTCTGTGTGACCTTGTGCTCCGGGTAATAGAAGCCGGTGGAGTAGTCGCGGTGGGCCACCTTGTCGGTTTCCTCGAGCAGCCATTCGGGCAGTTCGACGTGTGGGGCCGGGCGAACGGCCGCATGTTTCCAATCGGTCTCAATCTGTTCGACCGCGGTGTTGGACTTGCGGCGCGTGGAACGGGCGTGAGAGCTCATGCCGTCGGGTTCGACGGCGGTGCCGGCCGGCGTACCAGAGGCAGTTGAGTCGACGGCATCAGCAACCGTCACGCGGTCACGTTCTGCGGCAACCGAGCCGGTGACCGAATCGGCAACCGCAGTATCAGAGCCACGGTCATATCCCTCATCGGCCACACCGGCGAACGCGGCATCAGCATTGCGCATCACTTGATCTTCGGTTCCTTGGCCAAAATCGGGGTCGCCCGGGCGAATCACACGGTCATGGAAAGGCTTCAAAACATTGCCATCAGCGTCTTCAAAACCGCGTTGAATCATGTATTCATTAACCGCGGTTTTGTAGGCGTTGGTCATGGCGGCGATATAGTAGGCGCTTTTCGCGCGGCCTTCGATTTTGAGGCTGGTGGCACCGGAGTCAATCAAATCATCCAAGTGCCCCAGCATATTCATGTCCTGCGAATTGAACAGATAGGCGCCGTTCTCGGTCTGCTCGATCGGGAAGTACTGGCCGGGGCGCTTCTCTTCCACGATCGAATACTTCCAGCGGCATGGCTGGGCGCATTCGCCGTGATTGCCATCGCGGCCGGTCAGATAGTTGGAGAACAGGCAGCGGCCGGAGAAGGCCATGCACATAGCACCGTGGACGAAGCATTCGATGTCGAGGTCATCGGGAATGTTGGCGCGAATATCACGCACGGCCTGCAAGTCCATCTCGCGGGCCAACACCACACGGCGAGCACCAAGCTCGTAGAAGGCGTTCGCAGCCTGATAATTAGTCACGCCGGCCTGGGTGGAGACGTGCAGTTCCAGATTCGGAGCCACCTGACGGGCCATCATCATCACGCCAATATCGGAGACGATCAGCGCGTCCACGCCGGTGTCTTTGAGCTGGCCGACGTACTCGCGCATGGCTTCGATCTCGTTGTTGCGCGGCAGCACGTTGCAGGTCACGTACACGCGAGCGCCGCGTTCATGGGCGTAGCGCGATCCTTCCTCGAAATCCTCAAGGCTAAGGTTTTTGGGGGCCGATCGCATGCCGAAGGCTTTGCCGCCGCAGTAGACGGCGTCGGCACCATAATCGACCGCGGTTTTCAGGCCCCTCAGGTTGCCGGCCGGGGACAACACTTCGGGCTTTTTGCGGGTGGGGAGGTTCATCGTCGTATTCATCACCGCAATAGTGTAGTGGTGGCCGTGTAATGCGGGAGGGGCTACCGTTAGGCTGGATGACATGAAGATCGATATCGTGAGCGTGTTCCCCGAATACTTTGAGGTGATGAACCTCAGCCTGATGGGCAAAGCCCAGGCCAAGGGATTGTTGGAGATCAAGGCGCACAACCTGCGCGACTGGACCCACGATGTGCATCATTCGGTGGATGATACGCCAGTCGGCGGCGGGGCCGGCATGGTGATGAAGCCCGAAGTGTGGAGCGAATGTCTGGACGAACTGCTGGGATTCTCGCAGCCGTCCGGCTCCCCCGCCCCATCCGGCGCACCGGTGCTCATCTTCCCGAACCCATCGGCCCCGTTGTTCACCCAGCGCGACGCCACCGAGCTCAGCCATGCCGACCATCTGCTGTTCGGCTGCGGCCGGTATGAGGGCTACGATGCGCGCATCCCGGACTACTACCGCGCCCAAGGCGTCGACGTACGCGAATATTCGATCGGCGACTATGTGCTGAACGGCGGCGAAGTAGCGGTATCGGTGATGCTTGAGGCCATCACCCGCCTGATGCCCGGATTCATGGGCAACCCAGATTCGATTGTTGAGGAATCCTACACCGGCGAGGGCGCACTGCTTGAACATCGCCAGTACACCAAGCCGGCCGTGTGGCGCGGTATTGCGGTGCCGGATGTGCTGTTGTCCGGCGACCACGGCAAGGTGGACCGTTTTCGCCGCGACGAAGCGCTGGCCCGCACCGCCGAGATTCGGCCAGACCTTATCGCGGCACTGGATTGCAAGGCGCTGGATAAGGCCGATCGCAAGACCCTGATGGCCTTGGGCTGGGAGGTCTCCGCCGCCCATCCGCGCCGGCTCGCCGATTAATTCACCACACGGTGGGAGATTCACTACGCGGCGGAATCGTCGGAACGCTCTATATCCGAGTCGTCATCCGCGGATTCGATGTAGAAGACGGCGGTTTCGCCGTAGTTGCGGCTTTCGGTGATTTGCCAGCCTCCGGGGGCAGTGGGATCATCCGAGCGTACCGAGCGTTCGAGCATGATCACCGTGTTCTCGTTGGTGGCGCTGCCCGCCGCCAGATCGGACAGTAGCTGATTGCATTCAGCGGTCTCATAGGCATAGGGCGGGTCGATGAATATCACGTCGAATGGTTCGCCGAAGCCGCCAGCCACTTGCTCGGCTTTTTTGACCAGCACACGGGCCTTGAGCGAAGCATCCCACGAACGATTCTTCTGTAGCTGCGCCAAGGTCTTGGTAATCAGCGCCGCCGCAGGCCGGGAACTTTCCACGGCCACGAGTTCTCGCGCGCCACGGCTCAGCGCTTCGATGCCCAACGCACCAGTACCGGCGAACAGGTCCAGTACACGGGCATCATCCAGCACTCCCCATGAGTCGAGGTGCGAGAAAATCGCCTCTTTGGTGCGATCCGTGGTAGGCCGGGTACCCGTTTTCGGCGTAGCAAGCGCCACACCCTTGAATCGTCCAGAAATTACACGCATAGCTTTCACTGTACAGGTTCATCTGCGCATACCAATCATGAACAACAATGGGGTGCTCGAAGCGCACCAATGATATATGCACTTCGAGTACCTCATGTACGAATGGTCTTGCCTCCACTGAAGCACATTCGAGGGCTTCCCGACCGTGATTTCCTCACGATCGGCATACGGAAAAACTATATCGTGCGATTACGGGGGCGCAGCCCTAGCCTCAGCTGGAGGTGCCTCAGCTGGAGGTCAGGAAGGTTTCGTTGCCTCGGGTGAAGTCGAGGACGGCACCGGCGAGTTGGACCTCACCTGCCAGTTCGGGGTCGGCGGCCAGAAGCTGCCCGGCACGGGTGCGGGCGTCGGCGATCATGTCGGCGTCCTTGACCACGCGCAGGAGCTTCAGGCTGGACTTGCCGCCGGATTGGGCGTCGCCGAGCACATCGCCGGCACCGCGGAATTCCAAGTCGGCTTGGGCGATTTCGGCACCGTCGAGCGAGTGGTGAATCACTTCGAGCCGTTGCTCGGCCGGGGAGCCGGGTTCCGCACGGGAAATAAGGAACGCCCACGAGTTGGTGCCGCCACGCCCCACGCGGCCGCGCAGCTGATGCAGCTGAGAGAGGCCGTATCGGTCGGCATCAAAGATGACGATGCAGCTGGCCTGCTTGACGTCCACGCCGACTTCGATCACCGTGGTGGACACCAGGATCGGAGTCTCGCCGCCGGCAAAATCGGCCATGACCTGGGTTTTGACGTCATCCTTGTCGCGGCCGGTCAGAGTCGCAAACCGAATGCCTTGGAACTGTGGAAGTTTCTGCAACCGGTCGGCGATTTCGGCCACCGCATGCAATGGCGGGCGAGCCACGGTTTCGCCATTTTCGTCGAAGGTTTCGTAGGGGTCGTCGATGCCGATGGCATCGGCCGCCGCGCGCGTCGCACGGCCGCCCGCAGCTGTGCGGGCACTGGAACCAGATGCTGCGGCGCGTCCGCGGGCAGAACCGGCTGCTGCCGAAACGCCGGAACCGCCTTCGTTCTCCTCATCATCCGCATCAATGCGCGGGCACACGATATAGGCCCGCTCCCCCGCGTCGACTCGCGCGCGAATGTGCGCGAACATACGGCCCATGGTGGCGGCATCGGCCTCATTGACCACCACGGTGCGAATCGGTTTGCGGCCGCCAGGCAATTCGGTGAGCCAGGAAATATCGAGATCGCCAAACCAAGTCATGGCGGCGGTGCGCGGGATGGGCGTGGCGGTCATCACCAATAGATGCGGCGTGGTGCCGTCATCGGTTTTGGCGTTGAGACTTTCGCGCTGTTCCACACCGAACCGGTGTTGCTCGTCGATTACCACCAAGGCCAAGTGCGGGGCTTGGAAGGTCTTGGAAAACGCCGCGTGCGTGGCCACGATAATGCCCGGCTCACCACTGGACGCCGCAGCAAGTGCTTTACGTCGCGCAGCGAGCTTCATGCCGCCCGTCAACAACGTGACTGGAATCGCTGGCTTGAGTTGCTCCACCATCCGGCCAATGGTTTCGGCATGCTGCTCGGCCAGCACCTGAGTCGGGGCAACAAGCACGGCCTGATAGCCGGCGTCTACGGCTTGGAGCATGGCAGCGAGCGCCACTACGGTTTTGCCGGAGCCCACCTCGCCTTGCAGCAGACGCTGCATTGGCCAGTCATGAGCCAAATCGGCGGCAATATCATGAATAACCTGCTGCTGCCCTGCAGTGAGGGAGAACGGCAGGGATGCGATGAACTGATCACGCAGACTGTCGGTTACCAACGGGCAAGAGTGAGCCGCGGATTTATGGGCGTGCGACCTGGCTTTAAGCAACGACACCTGCGAAACGAAAGCCTCCTCATAGCGCAGGGTTTCGATGGCCTCCTTGAACCGGGCCGTGGAGGCCGGATCATGAATGGCCAGGAACGCCTCAGCCCGATGCATGAGGTTCTTGGCCTTGCGCACCGATTCGGGCAGCACATCTGGGATGGATTGGGAGAGCGCCTCAGCACCGGATTCGGCGGTCGTGCCGGACTTCTCTTCCCCGTTTTGGACGGCGATGGTGTCAGTCGCGGGAGCCACAATGCCGGCTGCCCCAGCGCCAGCGAGTTGCCCGTCAGGCGTGGATGACGTGCGGGCCCCCATCATCCACAGCAATCCCAGAATCGTCTCATGAATATGTTCGGACGAGATACGCGAACTGGCGTGATATACCGGGCGGGGCCGGCAGACGCGGGTAAGCGCCTCTTGCACGGTATCGGCGTCGTATTTCAACGCGGCCCCGGAAGGGGCAGTCGCGGCCGGCGGATACGCGGACTGCGCACTGGCATACGGATCGGCACTTCCCGCAAACGCACCATTGCCGGATGCCGCGCCCCGAGCGTAACCCTCAAGCCCCGCTCCTGCTCCGGCCGGCACGGGCGCGACAGTGAGGATTTCGGGATGGGTGAACTGCAGCTGACCCATGTATTCGCCGGGCATACCGGAGACCACCACAGACGTGCCGGCGCGCAGTCGCACGCTGACCCAATCCACATACGATTTACGATACGAGAAGAACGTGAGCCGGGCCGTACTGCCGGGTACGCGACGAGACCGGGCGAAGTCGGCGTCATCGACCGTCGCTTCGAGTCGGTAGCCGCGGCGAGCGTTCATCGGCACCACGCGCATATCTCGTATCACGGCGGCAAATGCCATCTGCTGGCCGGGTGCGGCCTCGCGGATGGCGCGAAGCGGCACCGGTTCGGTGACGCGGAAAGGATAGTAGGTCAGGGCGTCGCCGACAGTGACGATTCCCAGCGATTTGAGCGCGGACACGCGACGCTTGTTGGTGACCAGCGAAGCGAGAGTGGTGCCCATAGTGATGCTCATATTGGCCTATTCTATTCGCACGGCCTCTTTAGGCCGCAGAAACAACAAAACCCGCTGAGCCGAAGCTCAAACGGGTTTTGCTCCACGTTAGTACGCGATTCACGCGGCCACGCGCTGAACCTTGCCGGCCTTGAGGCACTTGACGCACACGCGCAGACGAGTGTTCTCGCCATCAATCGTGGTGCGCACAGACTGCAGGTTCGGGCGGAAGCTACGCTTGGTACGACGGTGCGAATGGGAAACGGTGAAACCGGTCTGCGGTCCCTTGCCGCACACTGCGCAACGAGCTGCCATGATGGACTCCCTTAACCTTGATGTGTCAAGTCTTTCACGCATTCGACCGCCGGTTTCACCCGACATGCCGAACACACAACTTCACAAATATATAGCCCAATACCGACAACCGCAACTCTTGCGTGTATCATGGGCGAACCTCGGCGGTTCACGCGCGGTTCGAGCGTAACTTGCGAGTGGGCCATCAGCGGTTCGCGAGCGGTTCGGCATTGGTTCGCCAGCGGTCCGCAAGTAGTTCGCCAGCAGTTCGCCAGCGGCGAATTACGCTGCAAATCGTAGCGTTTACCCGATAAAACACGCCGGCCTGCCTATTCCGCATCCAGCAAACTCTCATATAATCTCGGTATAAGAGACGGCAAGGGACGAAGGGGGCCTCGTGCAACTTACGACGAAGGAGGCTGTCATGTTGAATCTCAGGCGAGGTATCGGCACTCACGAGCCCAGCGTGATTTCACTGGGTCAAGTCTGGGTGGACATCATGCTCAATGTGGACGAGGTGCCGGCACAGGGCGGATTCGCCGTGGCCGATCATCCGAAGCCCTCCATTGGCGGCAGCTATCGCGTGCTGCAGGCGGCCAGCCGCATGGGCGTGCCGACCGAGCACGCCGGCATTCTGGGCAACGGCCTGTGGGCGCATTTCATCCGCCAGTCATTCCAAGACAACGGCATTACGCATATCGGCCAGGATCGTCTTGATGAGGATTCCGGCTTCCGCGTGGTGCTGAGCTCCGGCGCGCCGAAGAAGACATTCATCGCTTCCTATGGCGCCGAGGCTCATGGCGACTCGGACACGTTCGACACGCTGGAGCCGCAGCCCAAAGACGTGGTGCACATCAGCGGCAACACACTGATGGACCACACGGCCACCGGCGTGGACGGATTCCTGCTCAAGGCCGGTACCGACCCGGCTGCACGCGACTACACGCTGGTGATCAACCCCACCAATACGTTGCGTTTGGTCAACGACCATATGCTTGAGGACCTGGTGCTCGCACGCCCGGTCTGGTCCTGCAACCGTCAGGAGGCCATGACGCTGGCCGAGCGACTTGGTGCGCCAATCGACGACAGCAAAGTCACCATTGGCGGCGGACTTGACGACTTCATGCACCAGTTGTGCGACGGCTTGGGCGCTACACTGCGCGCGCCGCTGGTGGTGCGTGTCGGCGCCCGCGGCGCTTGGATTCGTGAGCCAGGTGGCGAGACGATTCATATCGAGGGATACCCGACCAAGGCCGTACACACCCGTTCGGCGGGCGGTTGCCACACCGGCGTGATGTGCGCGATGCTGGCAAAGGGCCATAGTCTGGCCGAATCGGTAAAGATCGCCAACGCGGCGGCATCCATCGCCATCCAGCACAGCCTCAACGGCGTGCCGCAATGCCCCGATTACGACGAGGCCATCGCGCTGATCGGCGAATAGTCGACTATAGGTAGCTCCCCCCAGTCCGCTTCGCGGCCAGCTCCCCTCAGCGAGGGGAGCTATTTTTGCTCTGGCTCCCCTTAGAAAGAGGCCCGGCATTATTCATCCGCCGTTCAACCGGAATGGCTCCCCTACCCTAGTCCGCGCTTCTACGATAGATTGAGTTGAATACTGTCGAGGAGTGTATATGACTGATCCCACGAATGTCCACGAACCGGTGCCGCAAAGCGCCAAACTGACCGCCCGCGAGAAGAAGTGGATCATCTACGACGTCGGCAACTCGGCATTCGTGCTGCTGTCCACCGCCGTCATCCCCATTTACGCCAAATCGCTGATGCCGGCGGACGGCAACATCGTGTCCGCCTGGGGCTACGCGCAAACCATTGCTTCCTTGGTCATCGCGCTGCTCATGCCGTTGCTCGGCTCCATCGCCGACGTGCAAGGCATGAAAATCAAGTTCTTCCTTGGCTTCTTCGGCACTGGCGTGGTCACCTGCTGCGCAATGGCCCTGCCCCTGACCTGGCTACCGTTCCTAGTCGTCTACATTCTGGCGACCATCGGCCTCAACGGCTCGCTAACGTTCTACGATTCGATGCTCATCGACGCCACCTCGAACGAGCGCATGGACAAGGTCTCCTCGCATGGCTACGGCTGGGGCTACATCGGCTCCACCGTGCCGTTCATCTTCTGCATCGCGCTGATCTTCGGCGGCCCGTCGCTCTTCGACTGGTCCACGGTGGCTTGCACGCGCGCCTCGTTCATCATCACCGCCATCTGGTGGGTGGCATTCACCATCCCGCTGCTTACCAGCTACCGCCAAGTGCACTATCGCGCCACCCGTGACCAGCTGGGCTCGGCCGTGCGCGGCACGTTCAGCGAACTGGCGGGCACGTTCGGCAAAATCGTGAAGAACAAGCCGTTGTGGATGTTCATGATCGCGTTCTTCTTCTACATCGATGCCGTGAACACGGTGATTTCGATGAGTACCTCCTACGGTGCCGAGCTTGGCATCGACTCCACCCAGCTGGTGGTGGCACTGCTCGTCACGCAGTTCGTGGCCTTCCCCTGCGCGATTCTCTACGGTCGTTTGGCCGGCCGGTTCGGCTGCAAAGTGATGATCACGGCGGCGGTCGTGGCATACATGTGCATCGTGTTCTTCGCCGCGTTCTTCCTGAAGTCGGCCGTGGAGTTCTGGATTCTGGCGATTCTGGTCGGCATGTTCCAGGGCGGCATCCAGGCGCTCTCCCGCTCGTACTACGGCAAGATCATCCCCAAGGATCACGCCAACGAGTACTACGGCTTCTACGATATCTTCGGCAAGACCGCCTCGATCATCGGCACCTTCCTGGTGGCCACCACCACGTCCCTGACCGGCAACGCCTCGCTCGGCGTGCTCTCCATCGCCGTCCTGCTCGTCGCGGCACTCGTCTTCCTGCTCCTGCAAAAGGACCCGACGCGGGAGTGATTTGCCGGCCCTCGGCAACTCTGTGCCGAGGGCGACATCTCGCAGCATAGAAATCCTCGACATAGGGATGCCGCCGTTTGAAGTCGGTATGTGACATGCCGCCCGGAATCAGCATCGCCAGCCCGATAATCACGCCCACGCAGATGCCCAGGAATGTCAGAAAATCGTTGAGTGGCGTCACGCCGAGAATGGAATTATCGGAATCGAACAGGTTGCCGATGCCGGCTCCCGCGATAATCGCCGCGACACCGCCGGCAATCAGTAGCGCGAATCGGCAGCGGTGTTCATCGTAGCCGGTCAGATCCTGCGGTAAGGCAGCCACATTAGCCAGCGTGCCGGGACGTGATGAACTGGTTCCGTGCAACATTTCGCCGGGCAATGCATTTGCGGAGCTCGGGCCATTGATGCCGTCACCGCCGGACCGCGCTGATTCACCGATGTTCCCATCAGCATCCTTCATATACGCGGGTTCCCCGGCTCCCTCCCCGGTTACGGTTCTGGCAGCCGAGCCATGGTCGCCCTCCGCTGCGCCGCGCGCGGCCGCACCCACGTTCACGCTCGCACTCACATCGCCAAGTACCAGGTCATCAAGCGTGCAACCGAACAGGTCGCAGATCATAAGCAGCTTGTCCATCTCGGGATAGGCCTTCTCGGATTCCCATTTGGAGATGGCCTGGCGCGAGACGCCGAGCAACATGGCCAGCTGTTCCTGGGGCATGTTGCGTTGTGCGCGCAGGTATTGCAGGTTGGCGCGGAAGCTCATCGGAGTGTCCCTTCATAGGTAATGCTCATCATGACATATTCGGCCGATGCCCTCACTATGCCACGGCAAACCAGTTCCGCGCCACCATCTTCAGGTTGCATATTCGCGCGCAACCACAGGTTGCATCGGCGGAATCCCGCCATTCTGCCGGCTCCGCGGCATTCTAGCCCGCACCCCGATTGGACCGGCATAATCGGAATACATCGATTATGAAAAAACGCTCGCGGCCACATGGCCAACGAGCGTGAATCTCGGGTGGGCGATGTAGGAATCGAACCTACGACCCCTTCGGTGTGAACGAAGTGCGCTAGCCGCTGCGCCAATCGCCCGA